>Ga0209737_10002206_pt1 | contig 13652 bp, 17 predicted proteins | sample TergutCu122P3_FD_187284 | JGI IMG/M metagenome (GOLD analysis project Ga0209737, IMG submission 187284) | Cubitermes ugandensis P3 segment gut microbial communities from Kakamega Forest, Kenya - Cu122 P3 (SPAdes) (version 2) | ecosystem: Host-associated > Arthropoda: Insects > Digestive system... | reverse complement strand
ATCCAGTCAACGTCTTGCGTCTCATCGACTGGATTGCCGCGTCGCGCTTGCGCGCTCCTCGCAATGACGGGGTGGGCGTGAATACTTCGGCACTTCCCTAGATTGCCACGTCGCGCTACGCGCTCCTCGCAATGACGGGGTGGGCGTGAACAGTAACAGAGAAAAGCATAAAACATGAATTTCGTACCTCAGGTATGAGGTTGTCATACTCTGTGTGTGTTGTTGAAGAATAAAAAAAGCACGAGTATTAAACGTGTGACAAGCGGTGCAGCCAGAACAGGCGGAGCAGCCAGAACAGGCGGAGCTAGATCAGGCGGAGCTAGATCAGGCGTTGCAGCCAGATTAATGAGATCGAATGCGCACCCAAGCACACTGGCAAGGTAGTTCAGTTATTTGACAAGAGAAGATCATCCCTCACACCATCCGCATCTCTTTTCTTTCTGCCCTTTTATACAAGGCTAAAACAGAATACGGTGAAAGAATGCATAGAACATGAGACAGCAATTCTTGAAGACCTTAAATAAGAGGTGTGACCATGGTAAAGCAGGCCAGGAAAATGATTCTGCATGTGATTGATGACTACATGAAGGATAACTGCAGCACAGATATAGATTTACTGAAAAGTGTCTTTCATGAAAAAGCTGTCATCTGCGGGATTTGGTTCATTATTTCATGACTCTTTACTACATGCCGAGATTAATGGCGAGATCTGTATTACAGGCAGGGTGATTTACTATGCTCGGCGCATTGGAAGAATACGAGAACAGGAAGGATAAGTCCCCTCCTTTCCAACCTGTTCTCTATTCTAAGACTCAAAATTTTGACACGAGAGTGCTTAAGTGGCACCCTGTCGGAGTGAAAAAAGATGTGCTTTTTTATCAGTTTCAAGCTGATACAGACAAAACCGCTTGCACCGTGGAGCTTTTACCAGATGCCTGCATCAATATTTTGTTTGAGTGTGACCCAGATAATCCCAGGGCGATGCTTTCCGGATTTCTGCAGAGGCCGCAGGCAGTTCAGCTGAAGCCCGGTATGACCTACTTTGGCTTTAAGCCATATACTGGGAGCGGGTTCGCCTTTGGAGAGCTGGATCTGGCAGAGCTAGGCGACGAAAGTGTCGATCTCATCCAACTACTTCCTGATACTGAGGGTCTTTTGCATCAGCTTTCAGAAGCACAAAGCTTTGATGAGCAGATACGTCTATTTAGCGAATACGCAAAGAAACAGATGATAGACCAGAACTATGAGCCTGGATTTATTGACTATTTCGCAATGCTTCTCTGTACGTTTCGGGGGACGGCTGATCTCCATGATATTCAGAAGTCAACAGGGTATTCAATGCGATACTGTCGAGAACGTTTCAGAGAAATGCATGGCATTTCGCCGAAGAAATACAACAACATCATGCGTTTTCAGAGCACCTTGAAGCAACTGATGAATTCTGGGGATACGAAGATGACACTCACATCACTTGCTGCGAATAACGGATACTTCGATCAGGCTCATTTCATACATGATTTCCAACACTTCACCAATACGACTCCCAGTGAGTTTCGCAGGGAGAACATGAAGTAATACTTCGGTGCTTCCTTAACGTATTGTTGTCGGTTGGCAGCGTTTGAGCTGCGACCAGACCTTCTGTTTTGAACTCTCAAGGCAAAGGGCTTCCTCGAATCCATCAACACTGACCAACTGCCTTCCCAATACCCAGAGTTCGGCTCCTGGTAAGAAATCGGACGCCATGGTTTTTCTTACAGGCTCGAAGGCTCTGATAAGAGCCAGGCGTGCCGACTCATCGAGTGAGATGATAGCCAACGGATCAACAACTTCGCAAATAAGCCGAAGCTCTGATGGTGAAAGCTCAGGGTAACCTGGCATGGTTGGGATGATTCCGAGCCACACACGCGTATTCTGGCTCCCAAAACCCCAGCCCAGGCTGCTCAGAGCTTTATCCAATGCAAGACCGTCTGCACCGCTGAAGGGCAGGTTACCTTCAAGTTCGGTCGGGCCGGGAGTACCTTTTACTGCGATTAAACTAGCAAGATAGTTACCCCTGATATAGGGAAAGAAGGTTTCAAGTTGCCGTGTAATACTCTCGCGATAGTCAATCATTAAAACAGGGACATCCCTTCGTTGGTCGGTTGCACTGCCTGGGCTGGAAAGAAGATCAGCAGTTTCTCTATTATACCCTCACAGACAGGAAGGCACGGTTGTATTCATAGCACAGCTTGTTTCAACAAACCTGCAGCAAGCTCCTCAAGTCACAACCTCCACGTCATTGCGGGAGTCGAACGCATGGGCGGGGCGCCAGTGGTGCGACGCCCATGCGTTCGAATCCCGCAATGACAGGGAATCTGAACTATAAACTCCTTATAGCTTACTTTTCAGTTTGGTTTTCATTCAGACTGCGCTCTTTTCTTTGTCAAGTTCATGAGCGATATGAGTAAGCCTTTACTTGGAATGAGCATCCATACTTTTGGGCATAGAGAATCAGTTCTGAAAGGCTTGTGAGATGAAACAGTCGAGAAAACGACTCGCCCTCTCCGTGCTCTGTGGAGTTTTGGCAGCAGTAACGATGAGTTGGTATGTGTCGGGGGTGAAGGCGGAGGCAAACCAGTTGCGGCAACAGATGCTCTCGGATTATGGAGGAGGGCAGGTGGAGGTCTATGTTGCAACTCGTGATATAGCAGTTGGCGAGACACTGTCGAGTTCGAACGTCTCATCCCAACTCTGGCTCAGCGATCTGCTGCCAGCAGGTGCTTTAAGTGAGCAGCGTGAGGTTTTTGGAAAAACCGTGTCGGTGCCAATCTTCAGAAACGAGCCTGTAGTTGCCGCAAAACTCGGTGAGTACAAAACACCAGTGAGTGTTCCAGCCGGTCTTTGTGCTGTGAGCATACCCTCAGAAGATGTGCTTGCAGTAGGTGGTGTGATCTGTGCAGGAAATCGGGTGACGATATTCGCAGCAGATAGCAGAACAGTTGAGCTCATTGCAGAAGATGTCCTCGTACTGGAGACCAGTAACGGAGCCTATGTATCAGCTGGTTCTGCCTCAGGTTTGTTTGGTAGCTCAGGAACACGCCCCAAGCTTACCTGGGTGACTCTGGCTGTGGATCCTGAAATAGCCCAGGAACTCATAGCTGCTTCAACAACCCGAAAGCTGCACCTCGTTTTGCCAGGAGGTAGCTTCGATGGGCGCTGATGTTGTTGCCTATGCATTTTCCAGTTATCGGGATACAGATGAGCCTGAACCGTTGGCATCAAGCAACAGCCCCACCACGGCATCAAGCAACAGCTCCGACATGGCGCAAAACCATCTCGTTGTCTTTACCTCGAGTGAGGAATGTCGGCGGGTAGTATCTACACAGCCTGTAACTGTGTCGGTTGTTGTGTGTGATAGCAGGGGGGAAACCACTCCCATCAATCTTGCTGCGGCTCTTTGTGTCGATGCTCCTGAAAGAGATGTGTATCTTCTCGATGAAAACCCTGATGAGTCTCTGGCATTTCGAGCTCATACAGCAGGTATCAGGGGGCTGCTCAACAGTGAGCAGGCGAGTAAACTACTGGGTATTAATCGGCAAATGCTACAAAAGTGCTCCCCGTCATCGTTTGTGAACAACGCGCCCCAATCTGGAGGAGCGCAGGCTGCAAATACCATATCATTGGTTACAGGTGCCTCTCTTACTGAGAGCTCATCATCATCGGGTAGAAACGCATGTCTCTATCGGATACCATTGGTTGAGACTTCTTCGTTTTTCAGAGGAGCTCCTTCGGCAGCAGCTCATGCCAGGCTGCTTCAAACCGCACCCGAGCTTGCAGCAACTACACAGGTCGAACTACCCCAAACCGCACCCGAGCTTGCAGCAACTACACAGGCTGGACTACCTCATACAACACCCGCACTTGTAGCATTCGAACAAAAAACCCCCACAACCGATCGTGCCAACAGTGGGCGCATTATCGGCTTTCTTTCTGGCAGAGGAGGAGTTGGCAAGAGCACGGTTGCACTCATGTGTGCCTTGTCAGCTCAATCTCGCGGAAAACCCGTTGCCCTGGTTGACCTTGATCTGCAATTTGGAGATCTGGACTATCTTGCCGGCAACGAACCCTCAAGTCGTATACAGCGAATACCATTGGAACAAGCGATATATCAAACGGGCTGCCCCTCATATTCAAAAGACACTCTGACGCTGATTATCCCACCCAAACGCCCCGAACTGGGAGAAGCATACATTTCCTATATTCCATCGCTTCTTCAAAAGCTTGCCGATCAATATGATCTCGTTGTGGTAAACACAGGTTCCTTCTGGACAGAAGTTCATGCACAGATTTCCCAATACTGCAGCCTGCTCATTTTTCTCATGGATCAGAGAGCAACCTCAATAGAAGCCTGTAAACAGGTTGTCGATCTCTGCGTACGAATGCGTTTGCCTCAGGCTCGTTTTGTGTATGCGCTCAATGGCTGCGGCAGGCATGCCTCACTCACTCCGATGGATGTCATGCTTGCACTTGGAGGAGTCGAAGTTTTCGGCTTGGCAGATGGAGGCAGCCTGGTTGATGAGCTTTTAGCCCTTGGTTGTCCAATGGAGCTATTAAGGAGCGGCAATGCTTTTATCAATTCACTGGAAGTGTTGCTGGATTCCCTGCTGGGGCAACAGAATAATGATGCCAATAGCTCCATCATAGCAAATATGCAGGGAAAAGCTCGTCTTTTCGATCTCTCACTGTTCAAAAACCTGTTGCGAAGGCCTCAGCATGTCACTACTTGAGTATCTGCAGAAAACGCCGACTGATACTACCGTTTGCCCGGAGGAGTCACAGTACTTCCAGCAGAAACTTCGCTTGCGCGATGCACTCTATCATCGTTTGTCCAGCGAGCGAATAGCCAGCCTGCTCTCAAAGGACAGGCTGTACGCGGAGCGTGAGGTCACTGCGGTTTTGGAGCAACTGATTGCGGATCCCTCGTATCAATTGCAGGGCGTCCTGCAGCGCTCGGCGCTTATTCAGGAAGTCCTCAACCTGGTTGTTGGATTAGGTCCACTGGAGGAGCTGCTCAGCGACCAATCGGTCAGTGAGATCATGGTAAATGGGCACAACAAGGTGTTTTATGAGAGGGAAGGTTGTCTGTATGAAAGCAAGGTCGTTTTTGATGACGAACAACAGCTCAGACTCGTTATAGATCGAATCGTCGGTCCTCTGGGAAGGCGGGTGGACGAACAGTGCCCTCTGGTAAGTGCGCGCCTTGCGCAAGGCCATCGAGTTAACGTAGTGATTCCGCCACTCTCGTTGGATGGGCCCATTCTCACTATCAGAAAATTCCGAGATGAAACCTTTACGCTCTCAGAACTTGTCGAAAAAGGCAGTTTGAACACTCAGATCGCAAGTTTGTTGCGCTGGGCTGTTCTCACACGTAAGAACATAGCCGTAAGCGGCGGAACAGGTGGCGGAAAAACCACTCTGCTCAACGCCTTGTCTGTTGAAATACCTCCCGGCGAGCGAATAATCACGATAGAAGACGCGGCAGAGCTTCGATTTAAAACTCATCCGCATGTGGTGCGACTCGAGGCTCGCATGAAAAACATCGAGGGAAGCGGAGAGGTCAGCATTCGAGACCTGGTTGTAAATGCCCTGCGCATGCGCCCAGATCGCATCGTTGTGGGCGAATGCCGAGGAGCGGAGGCTCTCGATATGCTTCAGGCGATGAATACCGGCCACGATGGGTCTCTTACCACCCTGCACGCCAACTCACCTGCTGACGTTGTTGCGCGTCTTGTCATGATGGCTCGCTACGGAATGGATCTGCCGGTTGAAGTCATAGAAGAGCAGATAGGGTCGGCACTTGACCTCATCGTTCAAATCGATCGCTTTTCCGATGGAAAACGACGTATCACTGAGGTGTGCAGTTGTATATCCAATCGAGGGAATATTGAGTTGAAAACTCTGGTTGAGTGGGATCAATCCGCGCAACTCCATGTCTGGAAGACTATCCCGCACTGGCTGGATACTCCAGCTCAAAACCCATATTTCTCGAAAGAGGAGGTGGAAGAATGGAGAGCATCACTTTGCCTTTGCTGATTGCTTCAGTGTTTTTCTGTGGACTATTCGGAGCACTCTTTTTCCCTGTGGCAGTGACTCAGATTGTTCGAATTTATAATCGATTGCGCCTACAGGCGAGAATCGTTGGAAGAAAAGAAGAGAAGTACTCCTTTCGAGCCGGGTTGCTTCGATATGGAGTCTCTTATGCTCGACCCATCACCTCCCTTCTGATGCGCAACTTGTGGTTTCGTGGGAAATGTGAGCAATGTGTGTCCGTTCTGACTATCAAAGGGTATGAGGCAAACAGTCAGTCAGTCTGTGAGCTACTGGTTGCCTTGAGTTTTCTGGTTGCGCTGCTTGTCTTTCTGCTTGGCGGCACTCTGGTAACCGCAATTCTAATGCCAGCTTTATCAGTTTTCCTGGTGTTTGGGAGAGTGAACAAGATCCAACGTCAATGGGAAGATAAGCTCATCAATCAGATTCCGGACACCCTGCGCTCCTTTGGCATTTGCTTTAGTGCAGGATATTCGCTTCAACAGGCTTTCGAGCAGACAGCCCGAGACACTCCAGATCCACTTGGCAGAGAACTCAAACAGGCAAGCTATGACGTTAATGCCGGAAGAAGTATTAAAGAGGCGCTTTCGGCTTTGGAGAGCAGGGTGCAGGCAACGGATCTTCGCTTTGCACTGGTGGCGCTTGAAATTCAACACAGAACTGGCGGGGGCTTACAGGAGCTTCTGGAAAATGCTGCAGAGTCTGTTGTAGCCTCGCATGACCTGCGTCGGCAGTTGGCGGTACAGACATCTCAGGCACAGCTTTCAGCAAAAGTGGTAACAATACTGCCGCTTGTGCTGGTTGTTGCCCTATCTCTGACGATGGAAGGTTATCTCCAGCGGTTTTTTTCCAGTTCCGAAGGCCTGGCGATTCTTTTTCTGGCTCTTGGAATGGAAGCGATCGGAGTGCTGATAATTCGCAGAATTCTCGGCGTGGAACTCGGATAAGGGAGAAAGGGTTATGGATCAGATAATAATGATGACAGTAGCAATTCTCTGCGTTGCAGTAATGGTTTTCCTGCTTATTTATGAAAGCCTGTTGAGATACGAAAAAACACACATCTTAAAAAAGACACGAAGAAGACTTGGAGCAGAAGAAAAGAAACAACCAGAAGGCAAGCCTGCTCTGAGATTGTGGGAGTTGCCATTTGGGGCTCTTATCAAAAACAGGGGGAAGAAGCTGCAGATTGCCTCATTTGAGCGGGATCTGCCAGCCTGCCTGGAAGTGATTGCTCTCGGCATGCAGGCAGGCATGGCATTCGATCAGGCCTTTGCACTGTATACAGAGCGTTTCGACACTGCCTTAGCCCAGTGCTGCAAGGAGTCGATCTCTGTTTGGCAGAAAGGCCTGAAGGGTCGCGACGAAGTGATGAGAGAGCTTGCAGAACGCATAGGGACTCCTGCTTTCAGGCATTTCAGTTCCAGCGTATTGAGGGCTCTGCGTTTTGGGGCTCCCATGACGCAGATGTTGATGAACCTTGCTCAGGAAGCAAGAAAGGAATACCGCTCGAAGCGGCAAGAGCTGGTTGCCAAGGCACCGGTGAAGATGCTTTTGCCTACGGGCGTTTTAATTCTACCGGCAATGCTGTTGCTGGTAATGGGACCAATAGTGCTGGATCTTATTCAAAAGATGGGGTGATTAACGATGATGGTAAAAAAGAGGGTAAAAGAGTTAGGTTCAAGGTTGAACAGATGTTGGATATCCGGAGTAATGCGACTTACTGAAACGACAGAGAATGTGTGGGCGAGGCTGAGGAATACCCGAGGCCAGGGCACCGTAGAGTATGCAATTCTTGTAGGAGTGCTGGTTATTATCGCCATCATTGCAGTGGTGGCCTTCAAGGGCAAACTGCAGGAGTTGTGGAATTCGATTTCCAGCGGCATCAATGATTTGTAATACAAATGGCGAATTCAGATGTACATCAGAAATCACGAATGGCAATCGCTGCTGCAGGTCTAATTGTCATAACCGCTCTGCTTCTCATTGCAACGGCTGAATACTCAAGGCTTCAAAGCAAGCAAAACCACAGCAGTGACACGTTAGCTATGAGGCTGGGGGTTGCTGAAGAGTATTCCCCGGGCAGCGCTCCGGGATATCCAGGAGATGTCGAAGAGCTCCTGCTGGGAATTCCCGTTTTTACCGGGGCAGAGTATCAGCTCTCTGGATACGGGAACACTTGTCCGATACGACTGCCTCTGGATTGTGTGCAGCTTTGCTACCAGCAGTCTGTCGCAACAGAAAGCTGGTACACATACAGCACAATGGGCTGCCGTGAAGCTGCCAGAGAACTGCTTCTGGGCCTAGAGGAAGATGGGTTTGTACTGGTGAAGGCAGAGTTTCTCGATCTGACAAAAGAAGCATGGGGATGCGTGGTGAAGTCCGAAGGTGACCGCGTATTCATCGTAACTTTAATTCCCGAGTCGAAAAGCATTTCCAGCAAGTCACCTGGTGAGGCAAACAAGCTGGTAATAACCGTTATACACATTAAAACGCCTGAAATAGAGCTCATGGGGTCAGACACTCCCATCGATGAGTCTTGTGAAGCAGAATCACCGGAGGATGAAGAGCGATGAAACTCAGCAGGGTTACCAGATCATTTCTGACAACAATCAGATCAGACAACGGGGGGCAATCTACTGTTGAGTATCTGATAGTCGGCATTGCGCTCATGGTGGTTTTTATTGCACTTGGAGTATTACTGGGTCGAATTGAGAGCGGGCTGTTTGTTAAACATGCCATAGACAGCGCTTCGCATGCCTTTGGGAAAAACACAATGGGGAGTCTGGGCGATGTATTACTCTATTAAGAATTGGGAACTGGGAGAAAGGACACGTCTTGCAGGTGACTGGCTGTCCGTGGCGCTGAGGCTTGCAGGTGACAGGCTGTCCGTGGCGCTGAGGCTTGCAGGTGACAAGCTATCCGTGACGCTGAAGCTTGCAGGTGACACCCTGCTTGGAACGCCAAGGTGGGCTTCTGGCGCGCAGGGTGGACAGGCAACTGTGGAGGCTGCGATTCTCATCCCTATCCTGTTTTTGCTGCTGTTACTACTGCTCCAGCCGGCCATATTGCTCTATAACCGTATGGTGATGCAAAACGCAGCAGCTGAAGGCTGCCGCCTCTTGTCGACACGCACAGACATAGGTGAATACAACGAGGAAAAATATGAGGGCTACATCAAGCGAAGGCTGGCATCAATACCTCCCATTGACATCTTCCATGCTCATACGGGAGGAAAAACCTGGGAAATCAGTCTCATTGGAGGTGAGTCAAGCAGTGAGGTTACCGTGCGCATCACCAACAGGCTCAAACCGCTGCCCTTGCTCGGTTGGGGAGCTTCACTTCTGCGTCTGACAGATTCGAATGGGTATCTCGTTCAAACGGTTGAGGTTACCATGCCTACTCAACCTGATTGGGTGTGGTCAAACGGAAAAGGAGGGCCGGCAGATTGGACAACACAGTGGTAGATAACCAGGTGATTTGGCGGACAGACACCCTGGGAGACAACCAGACAGCCACCCGAACAGACACTGAAGCGGACAACTGTACGGGTAACCTGACAGACACCCTGGCAGACAACCAGACAGTCAGGCAAAAACCATTCTGGCTTGTAGAAAAAGACGGGGGCTTTACCAACGTTGGTGTAGTAATTGCGATTGCTCTGACCATAGCCCTGCTTTTTACCACAGCGCAGGTGTACTGGGTCAATTCGACCTCAGGAGAAATCCAGTTTGCAGCTGATGCCGGTGCGCTGGCTGCTGAAAACGTGGTTGCAGAATACTACGTGATTGCTCGGGTAGCCGACGCAGTTGTTCTGTCGATGAGCCTGTTTGGCCTGGCAATATATGGTATTGCAATCGTTGCGAGTTGTATTCCCTTCGCGCAGGAAATTGGCGCCACACTCATGAAGTTTGGCAATAATGTCTTCAAGGCACGCAACGATATGGCAAAGCAGGCACAGGAGACTCTGGTCACACTGCAAAAGGCTTTGCCTTTTCTGGCTGCCCTGAACGCTGCCTCCGTTATCAGCGCAAACAGCTTTTCGCCTTCCGGGCAGGCTCACTACCAGGGCATCGCGTTGCTGGTTCCGCTTACCGGTGATGATATCGAGTTTTCTCCCGATGAAACAGCTGCTAAATCAGGGAAGGAGCTGGAAGAGCAGAACGAAAAAACCAACATTGCCACCGAGGAGTCTGAGGCTGCCCGCAAGGAAATGGAGCTGGCCAAGTATCAGGGATGGTTATCTGATTGCGGTGCCAAAAAACCTTCAAAGTGCATGTATGAGAGAGCAGAAAGCACCGCCTTTTTGAACGGTTATTCCAATCCTTATTTTGCCTCTGTTGAATTATGGGAATTTGACTATGCATTGGCTCGGGCAAAAGAATACTACAAAAAGAGACTGGCGATTGAGACTCCTATCAATTCGAAGCTGGAGGAACAGAAAAAATCATATATACGCAGTCTCTATTATGCCTACGCGCTGGAGGAGTTGAATAAAGGTTATGTTCGAACCGACGCCAACGGAGAATTCGATGCATATTTCCCGCCTTTGGCCAGCACCAATGCAGAAACGAAAAAAACTCGACTCTATACCGATAAGAGTTTTCCTGTTGATACAACAGGCTGTATCCATGCTCTTGATGTATGCCCCGGCTTTACAGGGGTTTTGGTTGGTTTCGGTTCGATCTCTGACCTGGATGCTGGATACTACACATACTGCCCGGAATGCGACCTGGATATCAATACCATTGGGTCAGTTGCCAGTATCAACACAAATCATGAATCTGGTTTTGAGCACCATTACCGTGAAGTAGCAAGAGCTGCCGAGCGATATAAAAAGGCATCAAAGGAGTACAACAACCTCACCCGGGAGGCCAAGGAGTCAGCCACCGATGCGTTTGATACCTTTGCAAAGGCACTTGAGGCGCTCAAGTCTACCCGATTAAACATCAACCCTCCTGGGCGAAACGGTTGTATCGTGATAGCCTTCGACCTGTCGTCACGCCCTGTTCCCAAGCAGTTCATGAGCAGCTTTATCTCATCTGGCTCGAGCCTGCCGCCTCGTTTGGCGATTTCTGCAGCAGCCCTGGTTGAGGACGAAGCGTCTGAAGGAAACTCGATTCTCGCATCTTTTTTTGGAAGAGTTTCTCCACAACTGGAAGAAGAGAGCTCTGGCTTTTCGTTTTTGGGAGTCTTCAGTACGGTTTTTACGATCTGGGGAAACCTGCTCTTTGTCTATACGCAGGGGGTTGATTCAATGGTGGGGGGAGTGGGGGATTTTCTCCGTTCGATACCCATTATTAATCAGACACCGCTTGCGTCATGGGCAGAAAGAACGCTGGCAGAAACACTGGAATTTCTTGGGCTACAGGGAGCTGATCTCTCTGCTCCAAAACCTGTGATTGTCAACAGCATCCACGTGATTAACGCATCTGACTCTCGAGCGCTTCAACTGCTGGGGCAGTCTAAATTGGCATACCACTCAATTTCTGGTGAAGGATCTGGAACCATCACCAACGAAATCTTTGAAGGTTTGATAGTTGAGATCGAACAGTGGGGGAATAATTTTCTCGAAAGTGAGTTCACCATTTACACCATTTCATTTGGCGACATTCCCGGTTTGCCGAAGATACCAATCAAGGTGAAGTTGCCGCCGGCAATTACTGATCGCGGAAAGTCTCTATTGAGCGTCGGGCTCGATCAGCTCAGGTCGATTTTTGGAGGTGGGAAGAGTGGAGCAATCTGGGAGTAGGAGCCGGGCAGCATTCAGGAGTTGGGCAGCTTTCAGGAGCCGGGCAGCATTCAGACTACGAGCATCGCTATGCCGGAACAAGGGACAGATGGCTGTTGAGATGGCCGTAGTGATGCCGGTTTTATTGGCTGTAGCAGGCATTACAATTAATATGATGGTGTACCTCGGTGATTGCGCCCGTTTTGACCGCGTTGCAGCAGAAGCGGTCAGAACTCAGGCTGCTTCTCCGAGCTATTCAGACTACAACTCTACAGTCAGAGCCCAGAGTGTGCAGGCTCAACTAGAGCTTGTGTTTGCAGCAAACGATTACCTCACCATTTCCGTTGTGGTTTTTGAAGGAACAACAGGAGACAACTCTGATAGCGGACAGACAACTCTGTCACTGATTCCCAGGCAGGAAGTATATGTTTGCACTATGAGCTACAAGCCCTGGGGCTTTGGAAAGTCATTCTTCGGTATAGAGTTTTCTGGCATCACGCATACCAGACAGTTTGTGATAAGCCCCTATAGACCGGGGGTATTCTTTTGAGAGCGCCGACTGCTTCAAGAAAGCCCATCCGTGCTTCACGGCATTCCTCGGCTGACTACGGCATTAAACACGTTGCCAGAAACAGGAGACTATCCATGGAAGCAACACACCAGCGCCGACTTCGAGTTGCCGGTAGTGCCGTTGCTGCTTTTGTGTGCTTATTCCTCGTGTTAGGTACCATGAGTGCCCCTGACAGAATTGGCGCTATTGGTGCAAGCAGCAGCAATTACTCAGCAGAAAACCTGAACACCGGCATTCCAGCAAACCAGGCTGACCCGCTCGGGCTTTTCGGTCGTATTCCAGCTCTAGAACTGACTGGTGTTTCTGCAGATGGTACGGTCATTGGATATACGAGCGAATACTCTTTGCAGATATGCGCCATGCAACTGAAAACTGCCCTGGAAGCCGACGGATGGATTCTGCTTGAAAACAGTGGAGGAAGCTTTTTGAGTTTTTATCTTGAGAAAAGTAAGACTGTCGACAGCGCAACACTCTTCGTCCAGTGTATTGCCGTAGGCAACGAAACTGCAATTGTCATAAATCGCTGGTGAACAGGGGGAGAAGATTTGCAACTCAGATTTGCAACCAGAATAAGTGAGCGCCTGGTTGGGCTTATCAGAAACGATATCTGCACAGCAGGAGAGGTGCTGGTGCTATCTCCCTGCTCCAGCATCCACACTTACGGCATGAAAAGCAGCATTGATGTGGCATTCATTGATTGTAGCGGCCGTGTAATGAAAGCTGTGCGCTCCTTACCACCAGGGCACTTGTGTTGCTGCAGGGCTGCAAAGCTTGTACTTGAACGCAGATGCCAAATAGAAGCCCCCTGGTTTGAAGTTGGAGAGGTTATCCGATTATCAAAGTTTTCACCAATTGATAGCAGCACCATTGATACAGTTGCCCGAACTAAAGAAAGTGAAAACGCATGAAGATTTGCCCAACATGTACCAGCTCTACATTTGATGACATGCCAGTATGCTACGGATGCCTTCACCTGTTTGATGACGCAGCTAAAACACCTGCGTTTTATCATAAGTCGGATTTCTCTGAAGATTTCTACGTCGAAGAGCCGCATGAAGACTACGACAACTCCTCAGCTTTTCTCAACCACCGAGCGTAAACTCAAACGACAGAGAAGTACGAGCAGCAACAACAAACAAATGGTTACTGTTCAGACCTACCCCCGTCATTGCGAGGAGCGTGTAGCGCACCCACCCCGTCATTGCGAGGAGCGTGTAGCGCACCCACCCCGTCATTGCGAGGAGCGCGCAAGCGCGACGTGGCAAT
>Ga0209737_10002205_pt1 | contig 13657 bp, 14 predicted proteins | sample TergutCu122P3_FD_187284 | JGI IMG/M metagenome (GOLD analysis project Ga0209737, IMG submission 187284) | Cubitermes ugandensis P3 segment gut microbial communities from Kakamega Forest, Kenya - Cu122 P3 (SPAdes) (version 2) | ecosystem: Host-associated > Arthropoda: Insects > Digestive system... | reverse complement strand
ATTACGACGTTATCCGCGAAAAAAATGATAGAGACAAAACCATAGCTAAAACAAACGCGGTGTTGGGTCACGGTTATAATCGCGGTCCGCAAGGGATTAAGACATATGTTAAAAATATGCACTGACCGACCCGCTTCTTGGATGAACAGCGTTTTCATCATAATAATGTTATCAGCAATTTTATTGTTGAAATAAATTTTACAGGCACAACACAAAACGAACGACTATCACAGAAACACAAGCCTATTGATTATTACACGCATTTACAAGCACGACCACCGAAAGTAAACTCAAGCACTGATTACAACACATGGAAACAAATAATTTGGATTGATTCGCAAAGCACAATTTATTGGATTTTTTCGGAGTGTGCCGGAAAGGTCATCCCATGAAAATCAATCCGTCAGCAGAGGCTGACAAAAAGACAATCCCCACAACCTCTTGTGAGGTCAAACCCTCTGGCAGCCAGTACATCGTCAAAGACGGCAAACTGTGTTTTATCTCCGATAAAAACATTGTTTTTATTCGGGAGCATTTCTCAGATAACGGTCTGACACCGGAGATGCTGGTTGAGAATATGATCCGATACGAAAGCGAACATTCCCCATCGGAAAAATATTCTTAAAAACAGTAGAAATCAGAAAGAATTTGTGCTATAATACTGAGGTAAACAATGTATTGTAGCATGGGTTGTTTCCGAGAAAGGAGAGTAATCAGTGAAACAACAAATCTACAACGCGGCGCTGTATTGCCGTCTTTCCCGTGACGATGAACAGCACGGAGAAAGCTCCAGCATTTCCACACAGCGCCAAATGCTCCGGCAATACGCCAACGAGCAGGGCCTCCATATTGTTGATGAATATGTCGACGATGGCTACAGCGGTACAAACTTTGAACGCCCGGATTTTGAGCGGATGATCGAGGACATTGAGGTTGGTAAAATTAGCTGTGTTATCACAAAGGATTTATCGCGGTTAGGCAGAAACTATATCCTCACGGGGCAGTACACCGAAATGTATTTTCCCAGTAAAAATGTCCGCTATATCGCGTTAAACGACGGCGTAGATACGGCTAACGGCGATAATGAAATTGCTCCGTTTCGAAATATACTGAACGAAATGGTGGCAAGAGACACCAGCCGAAAGGTAAAATCTGCATACAAAACAAAATTCTTAAACGGTGAATATGTAAGCTCTATGGTTCCGTTGGGGTATAAAAAAGATTCCGAAATCAAAGGCAAGCTAATCATTGACGAAGAAACACGCTGGATCATAGAAAAAATCTTTGCCCTCGCGGCACATGGCAAAGGAGCGGCATTGATACAAAGGCAGCTACGGTCAGAAAATATCCCGACACCTACATATTGGCGGGATCAGCGGGATGGGGCATGGGCTTGCCGATATGAGGATCAGCCGGAAAACAGGAAATACCGCTGGAGCATCAAAACCGTTTCCACCATTCTTGAAAATGAAGTGTATCTCGGTCACAGCGTCCATTACAAGCAAGGTACGGTTTCGTTTAAGAATCGCAAGAACATCCGTCGTGATGAAGATGAATGGTTGAAAGTGCAGAACACCCACGAACCCATCATCACGCAAGATCAATGGGATTTGGTACACGCTCATATCAGTTCCCGGCGGCGTCCGCAAAAGAACAGCCATGTGCAAATATTTTCGGGATTGCTGAAATGCGGTCATTGCGGATGGAATTTGTCTATGTGCGTCAACAACCACGGAAAAAGCTATTACCGCTGCGCTCAGTATTGCCAGCACGGAAAAGAGGTTTGCACCTCTCATCATATCACCTATGATTTGGTATATGGTTTTGTGCTTAGCAGATTGCAATACTGGCTGTCAGACGCTTATGTCAACGCAGACGAATTGCTGAACAGGCTTTTGAAATCCGGCGACAAACAACGCTCAACAGCGCAAAAGCACAACAATCGGGAATTGCAAAAGGCGGAAAAACGTAAGGCTGAACTCGACAACCTGTTCGCTAAAATGTATGAAGATCGAGTGGCAGGACGGTTGGATGATGAAAACTACACCATGTTATCCCGCAGATACCGAAACGAGCAACGGCAAGTCAGCGAGCGCGTGGAAACGCTCAAGGCGAAACTCGAACAATCGGAACAGGACAGATGTGGCGCAGAGCAGTGGATCGCATTGATAAAGAAGTATGAGGCGATTGATGAACTGACAGCACCGCTACTGAACGAACTGATTGAGAAAATCGAAGTACATCAGATGTACAGGGACGAAAACGGGAACAAGATTCGAGATATCGACATCCACTACCGTTTCGTCGGTAAGATTGACTAACACAGGCACGGATTGCTCCAGACAGGAGTAATCTACAAACAAGTGTCTTTAAGTGATATAGAGCGGTGCATATTTTATAACGATATGTACGAAGGATAAGCAATGTATTTTTGGTAACATCGATGTAGGGGACGGGTTTTCCGTCACGAATAATGATAGTGTAACCGTAGGGACGCGCATTGTGCGTCCGCATGATGGTACGATAAAAATTGAATTATCAAAAACCGGACAAATTGTAAATGATGGCATTAATAATATTGAAGCAATTTATAAAACAATTTGTGTTGACAAATATGTAATAATGCCGAACCATATTCATATGATTTTAGTCATAAAAAACGGACGCACAATGCGCGTCCCTACGATAAGCAATGTAATCAGCCAATTAAAAGGATATATTGCAAAACAGGCAGGACATCCAAACTGGCAAAAATCGTTTTACGACCACATCATCAGAAACGAAACCGATCACCAAACAATATGGGAATATATCGAAAATAACCCTCTCAAATGGACACTTGACAAATATTATATAAAATAATTTAAAAGGTGAAATATGTTTGAAATACGCTTTTTATGGAAAAACTTAAAAAATTACCGGTGGATGGTAATACTTGCTTTATCCATCGGTGTGTTCACATCGTCCATTATAATCATAAACCCGTTTCTGTCGCGGATTTTAGTTGACGATGTTATAAAGGGAAATAAGCATGAGTGGCTTGTCTTGATTCTGTCGCTGATGGTTACGACGACTCTTGTGCGGACGGGGTTGCGGTATCTTATGCAGTGCCTTCTTGAGTGGAGCTCCCAGAGAATGATTATAAAAATCAGGAACACGCTTTTTAAAAACATTCTGACGCAGGAAATGAAATTTTTTGACAAAAACCGTTCAGGCGACCTTATTACCCGCGTTACAGGCGATCTGGAAAACATCCGCCATACTGTTGCGTGGACATCTTATAATATCGTTGAAACCGTTTTTACGCTTCTTGTTACCCTTGGGTTTTTGATATATATAAATATAACACTTACCCTGGCGTTGATGGCGATTATGTCTTTCATGGCGGTGATTTCCCGTGTTTACAGCAAAAGAATAATAACCTTCTACCGTGATATTAGAACAAAAATGTCGGATCTGAATACGGTCGTGCAGGAAAATATAGGAGGAAACCGCGTTGTAAAGGCGTTTTCAAGAGAAGAATTTGAAATAAAAAAATTCGACAAAAAATCAAAAGCGTTCAAGCAGGCAAACCTCAAAGCCTCTATGGCATGGCAAAAGCTGCTCCCTGTTATAGATTTTATGACAAACCTGATGGCGTTTACAAGCCTTACCTTAGGCGGATATTTTGCCATAAAGGGCAAGATGAGCTTAGGCGAGGTAGCGGCTTTTACAAACCTGACATGGGCACTTGCCATGCCTATGCAAAACATCTCCTCGCATATAAACGAAATAAAACGGTTCTACGCCTCGTCTGAAAAAATCACGGAGCTTTATTACTCCATGCCCGCGATTATAGACCGTCACGACGCAGAGCCGCTCACGCAGCGGATGAAGGGAAAAATAGAGTTTGACAATGTCAGCTTCGGTTATACAAAGAAGCAGGTTCTGCAAAACATAAGCTTTGTGGTAGAAGCAGGGGAAACCGCCGCCATTATGGGACCGACAGGAAGCGGAAAAACAACACTTATATCTCTTTTGACGCGGTTTTATGAGGTAACAGGCGGCAGTATTAAGATCGATGGCATAAATATAAAAAAAATAAAACTGGAAAAACTGCGGAAATCCATTGGCATAGCGAATCAGGATGTGTTTTTATTTTCAGACACAGTTGACTCAAATATCGCGTTTTCAGACCCGTTAATGAGTGAAAAAAAGGTTGTAGAATACGCAAAGCTTGCCTGTGCGGATGACTTTATTTTGAAAATGGAAAACGGATATGAAACAATAATAGGCGAACGCGGCGTCGGAATATCAGGCGGACAGAGGCAGAGAATAGCCCTTGCCCGCGCCCTTGCGGCGGAACCGCCCATACTTGTTCTTGACGATACAACCTCCGCCGTTGACACCAAAACCGAAGAATACATAAAGGAATCCTTGAATAACCTGCCCTATGAATGTACAAAGCTTATTATTGCCCAGCGTATCTCAACGGTTATGAACGCGGATAAAATTATATTAATCGAAAAAAATGGCATAACTGTCGGTGTTCATGAGGAATTAGCGGCAAATAACCGCTATTACCGCGATATATGCGAATTGCAAGATGTGAAAAACCTGCCTGAATTTGTCGGAGAGGAGGGTATTGATAATGGCTCGAAATAAATACGATGTTGATGAAAATCTTGACCAAAAAGTCGATTTTGCTTATATGAAGCGTGCACTGAAATATACTGCAAAATACAAAAAAACCATCCTTATCGCACTTTTTTTGTCGTTCATAGCAGCCTTTGCTGCTCAGACCGGACCTACTATAACGCAGCAGATTATTGACAGAGCGATTCCAAGCGAGGATATGAAATTGCTCTTTACCCTCGCGGGTATGATGTTGGGAATATATGTCATTTCCGCCATATTTAACGCCATCCGCGGGCTTATATTGGCTAAGGTCGGGCAGAGCATAGTCAACGATATCCGCCATGATTTGTTCGAACATTTGCAGAAGCTTCCCTTCTCCTATTACGACAGCCGACCGCATGGAAAAATATTGGTGCGCGTTGTGTACTATGTCAATAATGTAGCGGAAATGCTGTCAGGCGGGCTTATCAATGCGGCAATCCAGCTTTTGAATATTATATTTATCCTTTTCTATATGCTTCGCATGGACGTAAGGATTACTCTTATTATAATTTCAGGACTGCCGGTTGTTTTGATTTTCATGATAATTTTAAAACCGATGCAAAGAAGAGCGAGGCTTGCACACAACAATAAAAACTCAAACATGACCGCGTTTCTGTGCGAAAACATAGAGGGTGTCCGTGTAACCTCCGCGTTCAACCGCCAGGAATTCAACTGCGGTATCGAAAAGGAAATGGCCGAAACAACGAAAAAGGCGTGGATGAAAACTATTTATGTCGGTTTCTGGATACAGTTCTTTTCAGACAATATCGCGATTATGATAAACGTGATTATGTATGCAATTGCATTATTAGTTTTAAAACCGTCCGCAGAAGCAGGCGTTCTTATTGCAATGGGAATGTATTGCTGGCGTTTCTGGATGCCTATAAATATGCTTGCGAACCTATACAACAACCTGCAGGTAACGCTTGGATATTTAGAAAGAATCTTCCAGACAATGGACGAACCTGTCGAAATCGAGGATGCACCTGATGCGATAGAACTGAAAAATGCGCAGGGTATAGTCGAGTTTAAAAACGTTTCTTTTGAGTATGATAAAGGCATCCGCGTTCTTAATAATGTGTCATTTAAAGTAAAAAAAGGCGAAAGAATCGCATTGGTAGGCCCGACAGGAGCAGGCAAATCCACAGTAGTAAATCTCATAAGCCGTTTTTATAACGTAACAGAAGGGAAATTACTCATAGACGGCGTGGATATAAATAAAATAACCGTCAAATCCCTTCGCGAAAACATGGGAATAATGCTGCAGGATAGTTTTATTTTCTCAGGCACAGTAAAGGAAAATATCCTCTACGGTAAATTAAACGCAACCGACGAGGAAATCTATAAAGCAATGGCAGCAGTACAGGCAGACGAATTTATCCAAAAGCTGCCCGACGGATATGACACAGAGATAAACGAACGCGGCGGCTCTTTATCACAAGGCGAAAGACAGCTCCTCTCCTTCGCACGCACCTTAGTCGCAGACCCTGCAATATTGATTTTAGACGAAGCAACCTCCTCAATCGACACAAAAACGGAAAACCTGCTTCAGCAGGGTATTGAAACACTGTTAAAAGGCAGAACCTCCTTCATAATAGCCCATCGCCTCTCAACAATAAAAACCTGCGACAAAATCATGTTCATAGACGGCGGCGAAATCGTAGAAGCAGGAACACATGATGAATTGATGGAATTAAAGGGAAGGTATTATGAGTTGAATACAACGCTTAATATGCAGTATGATTAACTAAGTAATAACTAATAGTGAATAGTGAATAACTTTTTTCGTCATTGCGAGCTTGCGAAGCAATCCAGAAATCCGCATAAACACTGGATTGCCGCACTTCGTTCGCAATGACGAAAACAAAAATACTTATTCACTATTCACTATTAGTTATTACTTCCGCACCCTTATAATACCACAACAAAATATCCTTATATCCGCTTCCTTCCTTCGCCATATATTCCGCGCCGTAGATACTCATGCCAACACCATGGCCTATACCGCGTGTGGTGAAAGTTAATACTCCATCCTTTTCGCTTAGATCGAAATTTGGCGACTTCAATGAAAATGCTTCCATCATTTGCAGGCCTGTGAAGGATTTTCCGCCTAAGGTGTATGATATAACATAGCCCCCGCCGCTTTGCTTTGGTATGGATATGAAGCCTTGCGGCTCGTTTTTTAATTCCAAACCGAGGTTTTTGGCGTGGGAAATAAAATCAGACGCGCTGTATGAAGCCTTTGAAACATAATCAGGCGCGAGCAGGTCGCCGATTGAATTTACAGAGGAAAGCGGATTTATTTTTTTACCGAATACCGTTTCGCTATCCTCCGTTTTCCCCGCCGAAACTGCATGAATACGGGCAGGGAACACTATTTTGTTATAAACAAGCATTTCGCCTCTAACCGCATTGCAAGCATCCTTAATCACTTTTTCGACAGCCTCTTTTTTATTACCCCAAAGCTCAAACGCTGTTTCCTTGGTAATAAAAGGCTGGGACAAAACAGGGTCGGCGCTTATTTTTTCACCTCTTTCGCTTTGAAGAAAAGTATAAACAGCTACTGCCGCCGCCTTGAAAACCTCTTTATCGCTGTCAGGCGGACAAACCGCGGCAACGCATCCGAAAATGTAATCAGTGGTCGTCACATCAAGATATTTTTTTTCAGAAGCATCAAATTCATTGCTGCCAAAATCCGTTATTCGAACATAACCGGATTTTTTTATATCAGAAGGCGTACCCGCACCGCTTTGTCCGTCAGGAGCAAGATATGCTAAAAACGGCAGAAATATAAATGCGGCGATAAAAAAAAGACAATATATAAAATTTTTTTTAATTTTTATAATATTAACCACTCCTTGAAAATATTTGTCTTGACTATCACTTTAAAATGCGTTAAAATAAAATGAAAAATAAACCCTTGTCCATTTTATGCACAAGAGCAAAAATAAATAACAAGCAATAACGAAGGAAAAAAATAAAATATGAAAATCAGAATCTACATGATAATGTTTTTTGTGCTGACTCCCATTGCAATCTGGGCGCGCACATACCAGCTCGCAAATCTTATTGACCCCATAACAGGCTTTACAATACCAGCAAAAGGTGTTTTAGTCTTAAATGAAAAGTTTATAATAGGCATCATCGCGTTTATTTTCATCCTGCTGATGGCAGCGGGAAGGTTTATCCGCCGCCTGCCTTCGGAAGTTCCTTCAAAATCGCCGTTTCTGGCGGCAACAACGGCGATAATGACCGCCGCGTTTACATATGGCGCGATGAATTTCTATTCTGAAAATATAACGAAAAAACTGACTGTAACAACCGTTATTTTCATAGTAGCAGCGGCGGCGGCAATCCTTTCACTGCTCTATCACACAGCCTGCTATGCCTTGGGACTTGTTATAAACGAAATATCAACAATATTTCCGACGATATTCTGGGGAGTTATGCTCGGATTTTCCTTCATCGAAAAAACAGGCATTACAAGAACGGTTGAAAGCGTGTTTGAAGTCACAATGCTCTGCTCCGTCCTTTTATTTCTGCATTCACAAGGCAGAATGCAGGCGGACATTTCTTTCCACAAAGCGGTCAAATGGATATATGGCATAGGCTGCACCGCCGCCGCGCTCTGTCTGACGGTGGCAGTTCCGCGGATATACCTTGAGGTTTTCACAGAAACAAAAATCCATTCATATACAACAGACAACATCCTTTCGATAGCGCTTGCCCTCCACATAATCGTATTCTTAATAATAATCGCACCAAAGAAAACATCAAACATAAAAATCCCGACAATAGTTCCGGACACAGGGCTGCCAACGCCGAATGAAAAGGGTGAAATTAGGTTTTGATGATTTTAATAATGTGCGTAGGGGAGGGTTTCCATACCCTCCCGTTTTTCGTGTAAAACAAAATTAAAGGAGGGTGTGGAAACCCTCCCCTACGCACATTATTAAATTCCCGTTTTAACCCTGTTATATTTATCCCTGTACTGCTTTGGCGTACAACCTTTTATAGGTTTAAACAAATGATAGAAAGTGCTTAAATTTTCGAATCCGCTTTCAAGGGCTATATCTATGATGTGACTATCTGTTTCTGTCAGAAGCTTTGAAGCGTATTCGATTCTTTGTTTGTTTATATAATTTGAAATTGTATCCCCTGTCGCTTTTGTGAAAAGGCGGGAGACATATTCCCTTCTTTTACCTGATTTTTCGATTATCTGAGAATTTTTATTCGAAAAAACCTCACGCCTTGAAAGAGAGGCGTGAAATTCTTTAAACCATGGTGGGGTTGTGCATAAAAATTCTTTGTTCATTTATTCTTTCTTTGTTTAAATAATTGTTCCTGTAGTGCCGCCGAAGGCTGCGTTTCCTTCGTCGGTGTCTATGTGCATTGCCAAAGAGAAATTTTCCGACACTCTTACCACAACGTTTTCGAAAACCGTGCTTCTTTCAGGTGAGTTTACAGATATACTGACGATTTGCCCGTTTTCCACGCTCCAATTTTCAGCGTCTGCAGGGGTCATGTGGACATGGCGTTTTGCTACGACTACGCCTTCCTTGAGCTCGACTTCGCCTGCGGGTCCTTTTATAACACAGCAGCCGGAGCCTTTAATATCGCCGGATTCGCGTATCGGTGCGGTTATTCCTGCAACGCGGCAGTCTGTAACTGCCAATTCAACCTGTGTAAAGGCTCTGAACGGCCCTAATATACTGACGTTTTTAATCTCATTTTTGGGTCCGATTATTGACACCTTTTCCTCGCAAAGATACTGTCCCGGCTGGGAAAGCTCGCGTTTGTTCGTAAGGGCTGCGCCTTTTCCGAATAAAATCTCAAAATCCTCTTTTGAAACGTGCAGGTGTTTTACCGATGTTTCTACAATGAATGGGTTTGGCATGGTTTTTATATTTCCTTTTCTTTAATTTAATATTATAAATCATATCAATTAATTAAACATTTTATGATTTCCCCGTTGGATCTTTACTTTCAAGCAGTGAAACGAATCCGCTAACGAAAAGAATAAGACCACTTATCAATATGAGAATCCCAACTATTCCAAACGATCTGTCTACAGAAAATAAATAGCAAATAACAAAATTGAAAGCACATGGAATAAAAGATAAAGAAGGTTTTATAAACGTTATAAAAAAAGAAAAAATAATCATTGCAAAAAATATTATTGATATAAAATTTTCTGTTCCATATTCTAGCATAGAAGTAAAAATACTTACGTTTTCTGCATGATGTAATCCCATAGGCAGGAAAAATGCGATAATCATCAGGCAAGTGCCTGCCAAGCTCAATTTTTTTCCGGTTATGTTTTTAAACATAAATGAACACCTACTTTTTATTACAACACAATATTTTATCATCATAGCTCTGCACGGCGGTGTGATTCGGCGGGATTATTAAAAAATCATCAGTTGAAAAATCGCCGTTGGAAATATTTTCAATCAGACGCATGTCGCTGTTTATCTCTTTGTACTCCCAGCCAAAATGCTTTGCCGCGTTTATTGTAAACTCACTATAATCGGGATATTTGTTGTTCTTTGGTTTTATGTATGCGCCGAATTTATAGTCGCTGTACCAGTTGTTTTCTGTTTGCAATAAAAATTCCGCGTTATCCTCGCCATACAGCTTTGTATAATGCTCTAAAAGTCCCTGCATATTTTTTTCGCAGGGGATAAAGCTGTTTTCAATCCAGCCTGCAGTGTACCAATACGCGCCGCCGCTCATTTCGTCGAACAGTTCTTTATACCGTTTATGCGAGCCGAGAAACAACGCAATACAATCGTGGACTTTTGGTATTATAATCGGATATTTTTTTGAAAAAACGCCGCAGACGCCGTTTGAGCATAGTCCGTAGCCCAATATAATCGCATCAAACGGCGGGGTATTGTGACCTGAATATGCGGATGTGCCGCAGTTTGTCCCCGGGTCTGTTTCGTCGTCGATTCTTGCGATGGTTTCGTTTAATATATAACGCAATTTATCAGGCTCGTTGTGATATCCCTGACGAATCCATGTTATATCAAAAACATGCGGCGACGTGGCGATATATTCAGAAAGTTCGCGGCACAGGACCTTGCAGGCAATAAGTTTATATCGCATTAAAGTTCATAACCAGGCACATTTATAAGCCCATCAAAGCCTGTTTGCAATTCTTCGTCGGTCGGGATATGGTCGTTCATGATTTTATCGTTATAATCTGTATACGCCTTCATATCGAAATAGCCTGTTCCCGATAAGCCGAACAGGATGGTCTTGCTCTCGCCGCTTTCCTTGCATCTGACCGCTTCTTCAATCGCTGCATGGATAGCGTGTGAGGATTCCGGGGCGGGCAAAATTGATTCGCATTTTGCGAACTGTATGGCCGCGTCGAATACCTTTGTCTGCTCCACGCTTCTCGCTTCGTTTATAAAACCGTCGTGATACAGCTTTGAAATAATCGGGGACATGCCATGATAACGCAGTCCGCCTGCATGGTTGGGAGAGGGGGTAAAATGACTTCCGATTGTATACATGGGAATAAGTGGTGTGATATTGCCTGTGTCGCCGAAGTCGTATGCGTATCTGCCGCGTGTCAGCGACGGGCAGGACGCAGGCTCTACAGCTATAAAATACGGATCAGCCTTGCCCTTGCCTGTCAGCTTGTCGCGCATAAATCCGCTCATAAGACCGCCCAAATTGGAACCGCCGCCCGCACAGCCTATGACTATATCAGGATAATCGTCGATTTTTTCAAACGCTTTCACACATTCCAGACCGATTATCGACTGATGCAGAAGCACCTGATTCAAAACAGAACCTAAAACATATTTATATCCGTCCGTAGTAACGGCAACCTCGACAGCCTCAGAAATCGCACAGCCCAAAGAACCGCCTGTTCCGGGATTTTCGGACAGGATTTTTTTTCCGATATTTGTTGTATCAGAAGGCGAAGGCGTAACGGTCGCGCCGTAGGTTTCCATTATAGCCTTGCGGTAAGGCTTTTGCTCGGAGCTTACTTTAACCATATAAACCTTCAGATCAAGACCAAAATGTGCTGCCGACATTGCGAGTGCTGTTCCCCACTGGCCTGCACCTGTTTCCGTAGTCATGCCTTTAAGCCCCTGCGCCTTGACATAATACGCCATAGCCGCAGCAGAGTTTAATTTGTGGCTGCCCGATGTGTTGTTGCCCTCGAATTTGTAATAAATCTTCGCAGGGGTGCCAAGCTCTTTTTCCAAATTATAAGCACGGACAAGGGGTGAGGGACGGAACAGCTTATAAAACTCATAAACCTCGTCAGGAATAGGCATGTATCTGTCCGTTTCGTTAAACTCCTGCCTGCACAGTTCCTCCGGAAATACAGGGAACAAATCCTCCATAAGAGCGGGCTTCATCGTTCCCGGATTGATAAGCGGAGGGACAGGATTTTTCATGTCAGCGCGGAGGTTATACCATTCCTTTGGTATTTCGTTTTCTGATAGATAGGTTCTGTAAGGGATGTTCATTTTTTTGTACTCCTTTTATTTTTTATAATATATTATCTGTTTCTGTTCATCATCCTGAGCAGATATAAAAACATATTGATGAAATCAAGATACAATCTGAGCGCGCCGTGGAGGGAGATTTTGCGGACGGTTTCCATATCGTATCCGCCTGCGTTCTGGAGATTTTCCTTGATTTTCTGTGTATCAAAGGCGGTCAGCCCTGCGAAAATCAGGACACCTGCCGCTGTTATTAAGAAGTCCATCGGCTCACTTTTTATGAATATATTGATAAGACTGCCGACAATCAGGCCTATTAGTGCCATGAACAGAATCCTGCCCATGCTCGATAAGTCTTTTTTCGTGAAATATCCGAATACCGACATAGCACCGAACATCGCGCAGGCTGAGAAGAACGCTGTGTATATCGTTCCGATTTCGTATAATACGAAAATAAACGATAAAGTCAGTCCGTTTACAAGCGAATAGGTAAACAGACAGCACGCGCCTTCGACGAAGGACATTTTATTTATCCTGAAAGAAAAGAGCATCACAAGCCCGAGCTGCAGGATTATAAGCCCATACGACAGAACAGGATTTGTTAAAATCGCATACAAAAGTTTTTCGTTTGATGCTGTATAGAGTGCGACAAGCGCGGTTATTAGCAGACCTGTGAACATATAGGAATAAACCCTTGTCATAAGCCCTTGAAACGCTGTGTCAAAGCTATTATAATTTGTTTTTCCGTTCATAAATTAATACCATCCTTTTTTAAATTACAATATTTCAAAATAGTATAACATAAAATAAAAAAAATTACAAGGTTTTTGCTAAAATAAAACCGATTATAAGCGCAAAGGAAAAAATAACGGCATTACGAATCCGTTGTTTTTTTAACCGCCTTTTTTTGTTCTGAGGAGGATTAGCAGGCGTTCCCGCTGGCAATGTTATTTCCGAACCCGACAAATAATCCTGCGCCTTTTTCTTAAGCATTTCAAGATTATGGTCGGGCAGATTATGGTTGACAAACAAAATCGCCCGCTCGAAATAGATATTTCCGGTATTGTTTATTTCAATAATTTTCCTGTTTACACCTTTAACCATACATTTATTCCCTTCGTCAATATAAATTAATATGGGATTAATTTGTTGGTTTTATTCAGGATTTTGCTTCAGAAAAATAAATAAGGACGCTGTTTTTGCGTCCTTTGATTATTGTGTTGAAGTTAATTTTTGGTACTTCCAATGCCAAACGATTTGAGCATTTAGTTTGGCAATTGAAAAACATCCATTTCCTGTTTAGCCTTACTGTAACGTTTGAAAGCGTTATGGTATTTTTTCACAACTTCCTTTTGTTCGCTTATTGTTACTTCCTTAAATTGAATTGTCAATAAATCTTCAAAAGATAGAGTTTGTCTAACTGTACCAAAAGAACGATTTTTAATTTCAAGACTAACGCTTGAATAACGTAAGAGCAAAAATATATATTCGGGCAAATAATTGCTGTTATAAACTTCAAAGGTGGT
>Ga0209737_10002204_pt1 | contig 13657 bp, 1 predicted proteins | sample TergutCu122P3_FD_187284 | JGI IMG/M metagenome (GOLD analysis project Ga0209737, IMG submission 187284) | Cubitermes ugandensis P3 segment gut microbial communities from Kakamega Forest, Kenya - Cu122 P3 (SPAdes) (version 2) | ecosystem: Host-associated > Arthropoda: Insects > Digestive system >... | reverse complement strand
TTCCTGCTGTCTACCGCTGGTGTGGATGCGTTGTTCCAACCCATCCACAACAGCGGTACACAGCAGGAATGCATGACAATACGCAAGGCTGCACACACAGTTTTATAAGCTCCTGATGATGGGCGGGAAAACCGCCCGAAACACGTACAGTGCTGATAATAATAAAGAACACTGTATAAGTTGCATCTCGTTGGTTATATAAAATACACATCTAGCGATGCACGGTTCCATGAAAAAAAATCTGAACATACTCTGTCAAATGAACTGCATGTATGTTTCTTTAAACAATAAAGGTAATAATGTGACTGAAACAAGCTGCCTCCAAGCTCAGGATTTGTGCAAGCAGCAGGTACTTCAGAAATCCTGGTACCTCTCTAGCAAACTACACAGCATCACATCACAGCAGACAGTAATATTCAAAGCATTAGGATTTTCCTACCTGTTGTCCAACAATTTCTTTGCAATAATGTGTCTTAGATACAGATCTGGTACCTAAGACTCCAAGTACAAGTATAAGAATGGGTTTATATGATATAATTACTGCAATTAGTTTCTGTATAATCATAACATTTATGCTATCTATTTCTACAATGAAATGGAAAGAATTGTTAGTTGTTAGTTATGAGTAATTCCCCAACTAATGTTATTTTTCATTTGTATGCACCAATGCTACAATACACCAAAAAAGGTTTGTACAGGAAGGCAAAATCAAGATATGATGTTCAAACCCACTGTACTTACCAAGGAAGCCTCATATGCTGGCACAGGCAACCCAGCCTGGAGAACCTGACTGCGGGACTGTGGGCTGGCAGTGGGAACCACAATACAGCCTCCTAAAGACACGTCCACCTTCGGGGGATCCATCAACCCCTTGCCATGCTGTGTGAGATGGGTACTAGCTATATTTTGCATCTGTAATAATCAAACCATACAGTTCTGTTATGCTACAATCATAAACATGGGATGCTGATTTAAGAGACAGAAATTTAATACAATCAGTGCAAAATAATATGAACACTCTACTACACGTGTTCACGTGAAGCACATAAATGCACAATCTATGTTCCCCTTTTTAAAGCACCATAAGAATATTCATTAAGAAGACACAACTTTACTGCCAACATTACCATCACAAAGTGCCATATGTATTTCACAAATTACGCCACAGAAATATAAGTACAGCATTTTTCTAAAAACTAGATTGTATTTCCTTTCTTTCTTCGTGAATGAGTTTAAAGGAAAACCTACCTGAGACTTTGGCACAGCAGCACGAGAACTGCTGGCCCCAGTTACGACTGGCTGCTGGCTTGAGAGATGTGTTTTCAGTGGTGGACTGGCTACTGCCCCAGTCAAGATGGGTTGCTGTGGTGGGCCATGATGTGCCTTGGGAGGCTGGGGTGGACTAGATGTGGGCACTTTAGTGCCCCCAGCACCCATAACTGCCGAATGAGGTGGCTTCTGCTGAGGCACAAAGCTGGATCCAGTCTTCGGCAAACCACCTGTAGCCACCTGCAATAAGTGGGCTTTGGGTGTGTGGGCTCCTGGTGATGGGGCTTTCATGTTCACTGCCATCTGCTGGGGTTGTGGCGGTGGGGGACCACTCACATGATGGATTTTGCTAACCACTGGCATCTGTCCTTGACCAGGAGTCATCACTACTGCCTGTCCTCCAGGAGACTTACTTCCTGCCACTGCCTGCAGTAAGTGTGTCTTTGGATTGATGGGAACTACTGACTGTATGCTCTTGGCCACACCTACAGAAGATGGTTGTGTCTGTGTCGGATGCAGCAGGATGTCTCGAGTTTTAGGATGTGATACAGCTGCTGTAGTTGGTATGGCTTGGCTCTTGACAGTGGGCTGAGCAACAGTATGTACCTTCATTGCTGGAGACTGTGGTATGGCAGAAAGTGAGGTCGTTGAGGTGGCTGAGGGTGGTAGTGAAGGCAGAACTTGCTGTGAAACTTTTGTGGTGGTACCCACTGGTTGTGACAGAGTAGCTTTGGCAGTCTGCTGTAAAACATGAGCTTTTAGTGTAGTTGGCACAGATTTGGTACCAGATGCTACTGCCTGGACACCAGACTTGCAGATGCCAATTGGCCTCAGTCCCACAACAGAAGGACCAGGAGGGGCACCTACTGATGTGGGCAATGGTTTTGGCACAGAAGTGGAGATGACTGGTACATGGCTCTGTTGTGTCACACCCACTGCTGGAATTCCTTCCTGTGCAGAAGGCTGCTGATAACTCATTGATGCACTTGGTATTGTGGGCAGACTGTGAGCACGTGCCCTTGTTTTATCTGGTTCTACAACAGTGCTGGGTGATTCCTGAGATTCTGAAAGGGACCTGGTACTAATTTGAGGTGTTGATGCAACAGGCATGATGACAGGAGCTGTTGTGACTGGAATATACTGTCCCTCTTCACACTCTCGCATTGGAATCAGCAAACCAGTTACAGGATCAATCAAAGTTGTGGGCTCACCATCATCTTCTTCTACATGAGTTCTTGTTGCTTTAGACTCTGCAGGAATTTCAGACTCATCTTTTTCAGCCTGATGTGTCTTGCCAGAAGCTGAAAACGAATCTGGTGACTTGGATGAACTATTCTCAGTTTCTCTGTCAAGTGCAGGAGACTCTGATCCTTTGACTGCCACTGTTTCATCATCTGTTTGCTTCTTCTTCTCCTCACTTGATTCTTCATGGCTTTCTGATAACCTACGCTGCTGAGCTTGTTTCTTGCCACCACGAGGTGACTTTCTTGGTTGCTCAGGAACCACAGCAGTTGACCTCTGATTGGCAACATTCTGTCTTGTTGAGCGTCTCGGTCTTAATCCTAGACCTGCAGCATTTGCTGCAGCACTGGCGGCAGCAGCAGCTGCAGCAGAGCGCGTAACCTTCCCTGAGCTGCGCACAACATCCTCTATCACATCATCCACAGTACTTCGGGATCCATCCCGCTCTTGCAAACGTCGAGATTTGCGGGTTGCTGGAGATGGGAACTCTTCTCTGGTCTCAACCACTGGCAGTGGCACTGTCACTGGAGCTGCCTTGGCAGCAACCTGAACCTCTTTTCCCCCAACATTGGTGGCAGACACACTGGCCTGAGGACTCTTGATGGTCAGTATCAGTCGTGGTCGACCTTTTTCTCCACTGTTGCTGCCTTCATCCTCGGAGTCATCACGGAACTCATAAACATCGGTGGTAAGCTTCTTGCTGGCAGCAGAGGACATATGATCTTGAAGTGCTACTTTATTACCACTCCCTCTGCTTCTCCTTCCACCTCTCCTAGGAGAAACAGGAGTTATCGAAATGCCTTCAGCTGCAGGTTTCTGACCCCCCACAAGCCTTGATCGGCGTGTTGTAACACCAGTTACTCGAGTCTGGGCCTTGCCACGTGATCCACCTCTTCCTCCACGAGTAGATCGTGGAGTAGTTTGTCCACTCACTGGGCTCTGCACATCATTGCCTGTTTCCTGTGATTCATCATCTGGTGAAGATGCTACTTGTTCTCTTTCAGGGGATGAAGAAGACAAAATCAGCTCATCCTTATCGTCAGGTGATGCTGACAGTACAGCACTGCTATCCAGTTCTTTGGGTGGTGATTTGGCCACAAAAATCTCTTGTTCTTCACATGATTTTATTTGATCTGTTTTCTTGGTGTCATCAACATCTTTAGGGCTCAATTCTGATTCTTCCTTGACTGGCTCAATTTGTGACTGCAGGTTTATGAACACCTCATCCACAGACTCTTCTAGATCCTTTTTCAACATTTGGTGAGCCGAGGATTCAACAGATTTCTCCTCAAATTGATCGAACCAAATCCTGTTTCCTCTTTCATTCACATTCTCTGGTAAATCTCTTTGTGGGGTCACTTCTTCACCAGAACATAGTGCATTTACTTTCTTTATTACTGACTCAATGTTCACCTCTTTGGCAGACCAGAAGTCTGAATCAGTTTTTATAGCATTTGTGAGATCATGCTTGTCATCCAGCTTCTCATCTTTATAATGTACCACAGTTTCACAGCTCTCTTTCGAAGTTGGAGACTCAGGTGTCTGCGATGCAAATGGGATTTGTTCTTCCTCAGTCTTTAAGCAATGCTCTGGCTCTTTGATAACTGATACCACCTTCATTTCTTGCTCCTGCTCCTTGAATGAACTGTAATCAACACCACCACTAGCCCCTGGTGCAGACCTGCTGTTATCATCAATACTGAGTGCCTGAGACATTGACTCTGAAGCTAGGAGGTTGGTCACAAAGTCAGTATCAGCTTTCATGTCTGTTTCAGGTTCTGAAAAGTCAGATTCTCTAGCAATATCACTAGCATGCTCTTCCTTGATAACTGAAACAAAACCACTGTCTTCCTTTGTAGAAGAAATGTAGCTCCTGTCTATAGCTGTGCCACTTTCACTGCTCTTGAATGCTGTAACATCAGAGTCTGTAAGGGTCTCTTTGCCTTCCGCATCCTTATCAAAATGGTATGGTCCAAAGTCTATGTTTTCTTCCTGTGATTTTGGTTCCTCCTTCACAGTAGTGTCCATTTGTTTCTTCACAGTGTCTGGTGCCTCTGCTGAAAGGTCATCTGGTGCCAGAAGAGGAAGAGGGCTTGATTTTGGTATGACAGGACTGTGACAGTGAGAGGATGAAGGATCCACTTCCAAGGAAGGAACTTCCACTGGTGCTACTTGTAGCTCCACTTTGGTTTTATGGCACATATGGGTTACTTCTGTATTGTCTTCTTTTATTTTCGTGTTTTCAAGATTGTCATCTCTTGATGCAACACCATCATCATTTGGTTTCCCTGGCACTAAATCAAACTCCTGCCTATCAACCTCTTCCGTAGGTTTAAATGTTATGCAAGGTGGCATAGGAATGACAGTCTCATCACACCCTGATGTTACATGCACATCTTCTTCTTGCTCATGGCCACCATGGCTGTCAGTGGTGCCAATGGAAGATGCAGCAACATCTGGTTCAGTTTCAGGTTCTGACTGAGGTTTCGGCTGTTGACCCGAAACTGGTTTCTCTAGCAGTGACTGATCCTGGTCACACTCCAAAGGCTCTACTGGTTTCTCTTCTACAGATTCATTTGCAGGAGACATTTGTTTGATGGTCAAAGGTGACGACTCAGGCGGCATGGTTGGTTTAGTCAGCAGGGACTCATGCTCATAAGGTTTAACACTCTGCTGCTGCCTGTAATATGAAGATGGCAGGTCAGGCGTTTTTGGTGGTCGTGAAAAATCAATTCCATCGGGTGTCCGAGGGGACTGGTCTTCCCCACCAAACCGCAGACCAGCATAACTGGGTTCTGGATCACCACCATCTGTGTCAGTATCAATCTGTAAGTCAGGTTCAGACTGTGGTGTGTCAGGCTTCATATCAATAGCCTCTATGGCCTTGCGTGTCTCTTCATCTTCATCAGTAGGAAGAGTACGTTCAGTGCCTGCATGTGTGGTAGTGGGTGGACTACCACTGCCTTCACCTACATAACAATCAGAAGGAGTAAAGTCTGCTCCAAATGACTCTCCAAGCAATGCAGCAACTGCATCCTCCGTCTCCTCTTGAGATATGACAGCACGGGGCTTCTCCTCCTCATTACTGAGTCCATCATCAGTCTTTGGTAGTCCTTGTTCTTCCTTGCCATCAGTTTCTTCCTTCACAAGAAGCTCTGCCTTAGGCTTGGGGACCTCAAATTCTGATATACTTTTAACTGCTGTTTCATGGATAATGTCATCAATTGCAGTACCAAACCCTGGTATGAATTTTTCTGGCTTTTTCTTTTCACCAATCTTTGTGGTGGTAGAGACTGAAAGAACAACAGAATCAAGTGGTGATGGTGAAACAGAGAGTGGTTCATCTGGTGTAAGACTTGCAGCAGGTTTGTTGAAAGGAGGACTCAATGGCATCTCCAAGCTGGACAGTGATGGTGACAACAAGGGAGATGGTTTGCTATCCTCCAGGGAACTTGTTATGCTTAACTTCCTTTCAGGTGAAGACTTTGACTTGTCATGGTGGTGATGGTGGTGATGCTCCCTTCTGCTCTGTTTCTCTTCTTTTGACTTTTTACGCTTCTTTCTCTTTTCCTTTGCTTTCTCAAGCAACAGAGCTGTAGCAGCTTCCAAGCTTTCATCACCATCTGTGAACCTAAAAACATCAACATCATTATTTCCAGTTTCTTCCTTTAGAGTACCATCTTCACGTTTCTCTATTTTACATGATGACAGAAGAGCCTTTGGCAATGCCTGATCAGAGTAGTCTCCAGAACTGAGAAGCTTGGCTTCCAGCACCCGTCCTGCCTCTACCAACTCCACACTGCTTGCCTTTTTATCTCGTTTCCTTTTATCACGTCTCTTACGCTCCTTTTCAATGGGGCGTGTGGCTGCTGCTGCTGGAGTAAAGCACTCCATACGTGGACCAAGAAATGAAGCATTTGAATCAGAATCTGAACCATACACCAGAGAAACCTGCCATTTCCCTGGCAGTTTGTCATATATGCGACCACTGCCTCCATTATTGGGGGTAATGGACGTCTTCACATGTCCACTCTCTGAATCGTCTGATAATGGTCCGAAGATATCCTCCATCTTTTCGTCACGTTTCAAGCTGCTCTCGGGTTTCAGAGCACCAAGCTCAGGCTTTGGAACTTTCTTTTTACGAGCTTTTGTCTGTTTACCATCTTCACCATCTATGCTCTTCCCATGGGTCGATTTTCGTCGTTCACGTTTATGTCTCTTCCTTTCACCATCTACTTTTGGCTTGTTATCAATGGTCTCAGGTTTATCTACTGCTAGGTCAGATTCCACAGAAACCACTTTCCCAAGACCATCTTCACTAGGCTGCAAATTCTTCTGGCGTTTTTGTTTCTTTTTGTGAGACTTCTTTCGGGGCATATCATTTCCCTTATCAATAGAATTCCCGTGGAACGACGGTTTCTGGTCAAGTTGAGGTGGAGGTGTCACAGCAGTAACCTCACAATCTGAAGAAGTGCTGAGAGCCATAGCAGTTTTTGACTGTACTGTGATACACTTCTCCATTTGAATGTTTTCTCCAAAAATATCTGCCTTTTCAGTATCAGACAAGAATTTCTTTGTAGTCTCCTCTGCAGTAAGATCTGGAAAACTCTTAGTTGTTTTGTTCTTCAGAAGAGACTTCCTAAACAGGGCCTGTTTTTCTTCACCAAAAATATCATTCTTTGGAGCACTCAACAGTTTTCTTATATTTTCATCATCTGATGAATCCATGGTGTTTTGTGACTTATTTTTAATACAAGATTTCTTTAAATTTAACTGTTTATCATTTCCATAAACATCTGTTTTCAATATATCAGACAATTTTCTTGAACTATCATCATCTGATGAATCCAATGAATCTTTGGGTGTTCTGTTCTTAACAAATGATTTCTTCAAACTGGCTTGCTTGTCATCAACATAAACATCTGATTTGACCACATCACTCAGAAACTTCCTGCTATATTCATCATCAGAGGAATCCAGCACAGTTTTATTCAATTTGTTTTTGTTTCCACCTTTCTTCACACTCTGCTGTTTGTCTGTACCAGTTTTAATTACATCTGACATCAGTTTCTTGTTACTTTCATCAATAGAGGAGTCCAATGCACCCTTGCCAACTCTATTATTTTTAGCAGCAGGCTTTTTAGAGGTAGGTAATTTATCATCCAAGTCAGCAAATCCCTGATCACCATCACTATCAGCTGAATACACATCTAACATCTTATGTGCATTAGGTTTAAACCTGGCCACTGCACTGTCATCCTCAGATGTATCAGAAATGAGTTTGGTGCGGTTCCCCTTTTTACCAGGCACTGTCAGATGTTTGGATCGGGCTGCACTATCATCATCTTCGCTCCCATCCTGCTTACCAGCCATGCCAGCTCTGCGTACTTCTTTGCCAGTTCTTCCAAGCATGTCAGAATCTGAATCAGACTTTCCAGTACAAATGTCTTCTTTCTTGATTCGCACCACAGGTTTACATTTATTCAACTTGGGCTCATCACCATCACACCGTGATCGACCATCATCCTCAGAGGAACTGCTAATCATAAGTTTCACATGACGCTTACACTTGCTGCCATGATCATTATCTGAATCAGAGTCTTCATCCCATGAAGTGGATCGCTTCTTCTCTTCTCGCTTTGCTCGCTTTTTCTTAAGCAAATCAAACTTCTCTCTCATCATTTCCTGACGTCGCTCTTCCTCCTGTTTCTGCATGTTCTTAGTGGACCGAGCTTTAACCTTGTCATACATAGAAATATAAGCTGGGCCATCATCCACAATATCAAATATGGAATGTTTCTTGGGTCCATCACCACTCCCATCTTCACTCTCAGAATCTGAATTACTAAATTCCTTCTTCTGGGACTTCCCATCCTTTTTCTGTGATGCTAACTTCTGATCATCCTTTCCTACGCCCTCTTCTTTCCTCCGCTCACTATTATTCCTCTTGTCCTTATCCTTCTTGGCCACTCGTCCTTTCTCATCAAGAAGTTCACTACTTCCAAACTCTTCCTTCATTTGTTTCTTCTTTTCCTTTGTTTCTCGTTTGGTATGCTTGTGTTTCCCATCATCCTTATCTTCAGGATCACTATCATCCTTCTTTTTGCCAGATTTAGGAGATAAATCTTTGTCAAGGGTTTGGTCCTTGGCAGGTTTGATACCAAAGTCTCTCATTTCCTTAGGACTGTCCCTGTCTGATTTGTTCTTTTTCTTCTGCTTATCTTTAGATTTGTGCTTGTCATAACCCTCCTTCTTGCGATCAGGATCGTCCTTGCCCTGCTGACGTTTGTCCTCTCGAATTTTTTCTTCCAGGAGCTTAGCAAAACTTTTGGTGTCAGCATTTGCACTTGCATTGACAGTGGCAATGGCACTGCCATGACTTCGTGGCCGTTCACTGCTACTGCGTTTGCTGCTGCTGCTGCTGCTACGCCCACTGTCCTTAGAATCACGCCGCTCTGCAATCTTCCGATGCTCTAACTTGAGGCGCTTTGCATCATCAGGTACACTGTCCATACTGTCTTGCGAGCTCATGCGTCGCTTACACCCTATACTGGCTGGCGAAGCACTGCTGCTTCCACGTTCTTTACGGCGCTCCTTGTGTTTCTCTGTGTTCTCAGTTCGTTTTTCAGTGTCAATCACAGACTCAAACTCCTTATCTGTCATGTGATTCTCTTTCTGTTGGTCCTTTTCCTGGTTTTCTTCTATATCCTTCCACCTATCCTTGTCAATATTCTCAACATGTCCATCTTTCCATCTATCTTTGTCACCAAATTCGACATCCTTTCTCCTATCCAGATTATCTATACAGTCATCTTTTCGTTTCTCCTTTTCCAGACTATCTACACTGTCTTTCCTCCTCTCCTTTTCTGAATCCATGGAATGACTGTCTTTCCTTTTGTCTCTTTCTGCACCCTCCATGGACTCCCTATCTTTTCTTTTATCCTTTTCTGTGCTTTCTGCCCGTTCCCGGAGTCTTTCATTATGTACCCCATCTTTCTCACTATCCCTTCTAGTACACACTGATCCAACAACACTCTCTTTCCTATCTCTCTTCTCTTCCACATGAACTGAAGTCCTGGACTTGTGACTACTGCTTGAGATAATCTTCGCATCTTGCTCTTTGCCACTATCTTTATCTTTCTTGGAAGAACTCAATGAACTTGATGAAAATGCTGGGAGGGACTCTTTCTTCAAAACAGCTGGCTGCTTGCCAATATCACACTGTTTGTCTTTATATGGGGGTTGAGACTGAGGTTGTGATGATTGTTCTTTCTTTGATACAGGACAGGATTTTGGCTTAAGGTTCAATCTTGTCGACTCTGAGGAGGAATTCGTTGTAGGAGTTGACATTGAAGTAGTGAAAGTTGTTGAAGTGGCAACTGTTGATGCCATGGTCATGGTTAATACTGTAGTTGTTGCAGTGCTAGATGCAACCACTGTTGTCACAGTAGGTACACAAGCACTGGTGACAGAAACTGGAACAATGACGACTCTTGGATTACAAGACATAATGGGGATTTCACTGGGTGACTTAACCAATGGAATGTTGCTAGACTGAGGAGCATCTGATCTAACAGCAACAGGACTATGTTCCTTGAGACTCTTGATAGACTGCTCCACTGGCTTTGAAGATTTTGGTGGTAATGCTTGTGGGCATGCGCTCACTATAGTTGTAACAGCTGACGAAACATTTGAACTTGACTTGCTTGTAGTACATGGAACTTTTACATTAGCTGGCAGAGATGAAGCCAATGTGGATGAGACCTTTGGTGTTGACTGTGAAGAAGGAATAACAGTTGATAAAGCCCGTGCTGATGTGTATGCTGCCAGGGGTTGAGACCTGGTAACTTCGGGCAATGACAACACTGGGGAACTCTTAACACACACTGTGGATGTCCTCATTGTATCTGGAACCGATGCCGTACTCACTGATACAGATGTCACTGTTGAGGTGGAGGGCTTAACACATGTTGATAATCGTAACACACCAGGTGACGGAACTCTGCCAATTGCTGAAGAAGAGGGGGTGGATACAGGAGAAACAAGTTTCAGAGGAACTCTACTTGTAACTTCTGGAGTAGGTTTAGTGCCTGTAGCCGTAGTGAGGACTGTCACAGATGGCCTCAGCACTGAGGATCGTGACACCTCCGTCAAGTATGTAGTAGTATTTGTCAGTGGACCAACAGGCCTTGCAACACAAGTCCTTGTTACCTCAGGTGAAAGTACAGTTCCTGTGGCCGAGGTTGGCACAGTTACTGACGAGCTAGGTAACACTCCCGCACTTGACACGGACACCAAAGACGCAGCAGTTGTTGCTGTAGTAGTAGCTACTGTGGTAGTTGGCACAACTGGTGGGTGGCTGGGGAAGGGATACTGAAGTCCCTTGGCAGCAGGTGGCACTCCAGTACCTGGAGTTTTTGGTACAGGCTGCTGCTGTTGCTGTGGCTGCTGTTGCTGTAATTTGGATCCACATGGGCCATGCATAGAGGACATACCTACTGGGCAGGGGGACATCTGCGACCTCAGTCCTCCAGATGTGCTTGGTGTGCTTGATGAAAATGGTGACCTTGGTGGGGGATGAGAGGGTGACTGTAATGGTGGAGTACCTGCCGTTCTGCTAGGAAGGTTTGAAACTGATGTCATTCTTCCACCCATTCCAGAAGTGCCTGCAGTACTAGCACCGTCATTCACTAAAGCCACTGATCTAGTTGGTGTTGCACTCGGAAAGTCCCTCGTACACTCTGTCGTCGTTCTCACGCTTGAGAAACCAAGCGGGCGTGTATGCGGTACAAATTCTCGGGGCTCGTATTTGTCACTAACGTTTTCAAGCCGCTTTGAGTCCTCATCAAACACACTTCTCTTGGCAAGTACTGATTTCACAATGTCTGATGGAGGTATTTCATTAAAGTCTAAGTCCAGTAAGTTGTGGCGGAATTTGAAACGCTCACCAACTGCTGCATCCAACTTTGCAAGTGCTTCACCCCCTGCTGCACTCAGTGCTCGTGAACCTGACCATTTCTCATACTTCTCATCCAAGGAGCGAATGCGCTCCTCAAGTGTGGGAGATGGTGGTGAGAGCTCCGAATCAGATGATGATGATGAAAGGAGTGACTCAGGTCTCGGTGGGGGTGATGCTGGAGGTGGTGCAGGGACAGGACTGGGAGATGGTTGATGTACAACTGGTTGTGAATGTGATGGTACAGGTCGTGGAGAAGTTATAACAGCAGGAGGCGATGACACTGAAGTAGCTTTGCTAACAGATGGTGTTATACTGGACATTGAAACCGATAAACGAGTGGTGGACGAGAGAACCTGCGCTGCAAACCTCGGTAGGGGAAGTGATAAAGGTCCCTCAGTGGCAAGCCGGTCACGGGGTAATCGACGAGGCTCTGTGGGTGGCAACAGGTTTTCTGGCCTTTCATCGCACAAAGGGGTACCTGGTCGACTGCCATCCACACTCTCACCCCCACTGATAGTCAATGTGCCAGAAGCAGATTCACCATGCTGATGATGATGATGGTGATGCGAATGCTTACTACTTCGACAACTTCCACGGTCCTCACTTTCACTAGTACTACTCCCTGTTTTACGGCGCTTGCATACAGGATGCGGGGAATAAGACTGCACTGACACTAGGCGATCTGCAGATGTTTCACACATATCCCTCCCACCCCCACTATGTTTTGATGTACTGTCTGTACTAAGTCTTCGACTACAGTGCTTACCACTAACATCTGATAACCTTCGCACTTCTGACACACTCTTCCTATGGTTGTGGGTTGTCACAACTAAAGATGGTGTACCTACATCACCATGATTTTCATAGCACACGTCCATTCCACCTGGTCCTACTGCACATATGGGTAAAGAGGGTGGGGGTTCTCCACAATCATCACTTGCAAGCTTGAGCCGCTTCTTTGGTGCTGAGCTCACCATACCACCATCGTCATCACCAGAGCTTTCCAACTGTTCCAGCAAGGTCTGGATGTGAACCCTCTCCTTCTGTAGGTGGCGGATATCAAGTGGATGCTGTGCAGCACTTGGTGGAGGAGGCAGCTGAGAAGGTGCAGCAACATCACCGCTCACGACGACACTCTGCAGGGAATGGCGTTTATAAGCAGAGTCCTCCTCACCACAGGGAATCTTGTCACCAGGACTGCAGCTCTTGGCAGGCCGCGCTGCCACCACGGCAACACTCCGCCGTAGAGATGATGTCTCACCTTCACATGCCCCTGGTGATGGACTACTGTCCCCACGTTCACGCTGACAATAACCATAATCACGCAGCTCCTGTTCGTAAGAGTCATCATGACTTGCTGCACTGCCCTGGCTGAATTCATCATAGTTCCTGCAAACACAAAACAATTTACAGTTCACACTACTTCAACCTCATATGCAATTGTCTTCACTAGTGACATTATCAACATTTCTTATCTAGAATTCAATAATAATCCTTTGCCTCACACAAAGCCATGAAACATTCAAAAACAGGGCCTACTTCTCTGGCAACAAAAACAAACTCAGTTTACAATTCACATCACCAGCAAGTACATTTTTAAATGCATGTGTGAGTGCACTCTAATCAAGTAACTGAAGCAGTACTTCTGCAGCCTGGCCCATGATGTACCTAGGTGGCCAACAATCTGCTGTCAGGAACCAAGATTCATCACCATCACCACTAGGTTGTCGCTGGTCCCTGTCACGAGAAAGTCAAAGAAGAGAAAACACAGTAGTAACAGACAGTACCATCCAACCATAAGATGTTCCAAAATAGGCTTACAATCAATCAATAACAAAAGCTTCAAACATGCTTAACTGCTACACATAACAGAACTCAGAAACGGATTTCCTGCACGGAACAATGCCAGAGTGGTTCTGTTAAACTTGTAATTCTTGCTAAGTGCACTAGGAACAAAACATGACCAAAAGTATTTCAATGTTTCACTGTGCATTTTTCAATTCAATAATTGATAAATACCAACACATGCACTTTTTCACATTCAACACTGTATTAGTCTAGAGCAGCGTTTCTGAAACTGTGGTCCACGCCTTTGTGGTCCTTTTAGATTGAACATTAGTCCAAAAAAGACAGAAAAAATAAAATTAACGTGAATTGCGTATCACACACTATAGTTGAGAATCTCAA
>Ga0209737_10002203_pt1 | contig 13657 bp, 11 predicted proteins | sample TergutCu122P3_FD_187284 | JGI IMG/M metagenome (GOLD analysis project Ga0209737, IMG submission 187284) | Cubitermes ugandensis P3 segment gut microbial communities from Kakamega Forest, Kenya - Cu122 P3 (SPAdes) (version 2) | ecosystem: Host-associated > Arthropoda: Insects > Digestive system... | reverse complement strand
GAGATAGATAGAGGGTTCGCTTTTTATCAAAAAGCAGCCATCCCGGTGTATCTTATCAGCTACCGTGTGGATGAAGTTGAGTCTTACAGTATTTCAACTTCTTTCGGAACTATTACAAACTCTACGTCCAACATAGAACGTTTGCTGACGGTACAGGTTCGAGTTGGGGACATGAATTTAGACAACTTCCGCGAACTTAGAGATGCGGCGGCCGGAGTTTCCATGTCGCGCGGCACAAGAATTAGAGTGCCTTTGGATAATGACCCAAAAGCCATCGCCTTGGTTTTATGGGAAGCCACCGAAAACGAGTATAGAATAGCAGCCTCGCGCTACGAAAATGTAAAAGCAAATGTAGCAGTAAAAGTAGAAGCAGATGATAAATCGCCCGACTACTCTCCCATAGTGCCCAAACAATACTACGAAAAGCCAATTAAAATGGCTGATTTTAAGTTTGATGCAAAATATTGGGAAGAGCGCTTGAAAAGCTACTCGTTGCAATTTGCCGACAATAAAGATATTTTAGATGGAGAGACAACATTCAATTTTAGGGTTGAGCGAAAATATTTTGTGAGCAGCGAGGGGTCTTCTATTGTTCAGAATAAAACTTATTGCCGTGTGTACCTTTCTGCTATGTCGCAAGCCGACGATGGGATGGAACTTCCGTTGCATCAATCTTATTTTGCACACACGCCTGACGGGTTGCCCGATAACAGCGTTATGATGCGTGATGTGCAAGAGGTTGCCCGAATTGTAGTGGCCATGAAGGATGCGCCTGTGGTTGACCCATACGCAGGGCCCGCTATGCTGACCAACGAAGCAGCAGGTGTGTTCTTTCATGAAATTTTCGGACATAGAGTAGAAGGCTCGAAATTGAAAAGAGAGGCAGATGGGCAAACCTTTAAAAAGAAAGTAAATGAACAGGTACTGCATAAAGATTTGTCGGTTATCTTCGACCCTACCATCTCCTATTATAATGGGATTCCTCTTAACGGCAGTTTTATATATGATGACGAAGGGGTTAAAGGCGAAAAAATGGTGCTTGTAGATAAAGGTATATTAAAGAATTTCTTAATGACCAGAACTCCCATTGACGGTTTTCCCAAATCGAATGGACATGCCAGAGCGCAAGCCGGCTTTCAGCCCATTTCAAGACAATCGAACTTGATCGTTGAAACCGAAAAACCCTATACCGATGCACAATTACGAGAAATGTTGATAGAGGAAACGATAAAACAAGGGAAAGAATATGCTTACCTTTTCGCCAGAGTAAGAGGGGGCTCTACCCATACGGGAAGATTTTCTGCAAACTCTTTTAATGTAACTCCATTAGAAGTGTATCGTGTGTATGTGGACGGCCGCCCCGATGAGTTAGTACGAGGCGTAAACCTCATAGGAACCCCTTTGGCTATGTTTTCGCAAGTGGAAGCAGCCGGAGATACACCCGGAAATTTTGCCGGAAATTGTGGAGCAGAATCAGGATGGGTGCCATCCGGATGCTGCTCCCCTGCATTGTTTGTTAAGCAAATAGAGATGCAGAAAAAAGGAAAATCGCAAGATAGACCCCCAATTTTAGAAAGACCTTGATATTGTAAACATTGAAATTAGCCGAAATTATGAAAAATTGTAAAAAATATGCAATAAGTTTTATCCTCCTTGTTTTCGTTTCTCTCTCTTATGCACAAACAGAATCTTTTGAAAGCGTTGCTTTTAGGGCAATGCAAGAGGAGATGATACACAATATGGAAAACCTTAAATTAGACAATTTAAAACCGCCGTACTATATCCGCTATTTAATATCCGATGCAAATTTATATAGCGTTGAAACACAACTTGGTGCAGTTGTCAAGGTAATAGATACTCCACAGAGGGAACTTGAAACCTCTGTTTTAGTAGGAAATCATAAAAGAAACAACCTTAATTATAGCGGCGACAATCAATTTGGAAGCTCAGGCGTCTCAGTAAACATTCCCATGACTTTAGAGAATAATTACGAGGCTATTCGCAGGAGCCTCTGGGCAGAAACAGACGGAAGGTATAAACAAGCCGCCGAGATTATTGAATCGAAATTAGCAAGCATTAACCAACAAAACTTGCCCATTGAGGAGATTGAGTTGGCTGATTATTCAGATATTCCTCAGTTACAAAGAATTATTCCGTCTCAAAATATTCATTTTGATAAAAATAAAATCGAATCCTTATCTAAAAATTTATCTGCTATTTTCAAAAACTACCCACATCTTACCAAGTCGGGTGTAACTACCTATATTTTCACTGCGGACGCACTATTTGCTAATACAGAGGATATTAAGTATAAGGTTCCTTTTTCTGTTGTATGTATTAGGGTTTATGCTGAAACGGTTGCTATTGACGGTGAGCCGCTCATGGATTATCTCAATTTCTATTATCAAACGCCCGACCAAATCCCTCCTTTTGAAGTTTTAAAGAAGCAGGTTAATGAAATGGCAACCTTGCTTACACAATTACGCACAGCGCCGGTTATTCATGAGTCGTACAGCGGGCCGGTAATGTTTGAAGGAGAAGCTGTTGGAGAAATTGTTTCGCAATGTTTTGTGGATAATCACAATGGACTTTTGGCTTCAAGGAAACTAATCGTGAGTAATCCGCAGCGCATTCCGGCGAGGGCAAGAGAAAACAAATTAGAACAAATGTACGGTAAGAAGGTTATTTCGAGAGAATTATCGGTTACTGCTGTTCGGAACAAAAAAACCTTTAATGGCGTACCACTTATCGGTTATTACGAAATTGATGCACAGGGGGTTGTGCCTGATTCTCAGACCGTTCTTATCGAAGATGGAGTTTTGAGAACGCTTTTAAGCAATAGAATACCCACCATGAAGAATGCTACTTCTAACGGGTCTCAATGTTTTGCCATTTCCGATGGTGCGCTAACCACAACATTGGCTTCAGGAATATTAGAGTTTTCATCATCTGAAACGATGAGTTATGCTGAACTTAAAGCAGCGTTACTTGCCGCTGCGAAGGAGGAAGATTTCGAGTATGCGTACATTGTGAAAAAAGTGGCGAGCCCTATGGCAGGCGTTCCAGGTCTTTCTGCCTATATGTCCGCATCAAGTACGGGAACTTTTGCAGTTTCACGGCCCATTTACATATATAGAATTTCTGTAAAAGATGGAATGGAAGAGTTAGTGCGCACAGCAAAAATTGCCGACCTTTCGTTAAAATCGTTCAAACGAATTGTTGGGGTTGCCGCACCGCAAGAAGTGTACAACACAATGCAAAGAGGAAAAAGAGGTACCTATTACCAATCCCGATATGCGTTAGTAGGGGTGCCCGCCAGCTTTATTGTTCCAAAAGCTATTGTATTCCAAGAAATAGAGATTGAAAAAGATAAAGACATCGTATATAAAAAAGAGCCCATTGTGCCAAGCCCGATGATGACGGGGAAATAAGTTTAACAAAATACAAACTGCTTTTACAAATGAAAAAGAATAGAATTTTTCTCATAGTTTTTTTCTGCTTAACAGCGCTGCTTTCTTGTAAAAAAGAGAAGTACGGAAGTATTGAGTTTCATTTTAAGCATAGCATTGATGGTAACACGATTTTTTTTAACCATCTTATTTATACCAATGCAGCCGGTAACCTATACCAAGTAAACGAGATAAAATATTTTATTTCCAAAGTATGTCTGTATGATTCTGAAGGAGGGGTAACGGTTATTACGCAAGATAAAGGTATTCATTATGTGGACAGTGATATTGAGAGAACGCTTCGTTGGAAAATTGATAGAGTTCCGCAAAAGCAGTACCAAGCTATCTCTTTTATTTTTGGGTTGGATGAAAGTGAAAACAAAAGTTTCCGGTTTGTGAACCCACCGGAAAGCAATTTTTGGTGGCCGGAAGTTTTAGGCGGAGGGTACCACTATATGCAGATAAATGGAAAATTTAAAAACAATGAAGGGAATATTCAAAATATGAATATCCACACCGGAATTGGGCAAATTTATGAGGATAATCACGTGGTTGCTTTTGTACATAACCATTTTACAGTAACATTGCCGGTTCATTTTTTCGTTTCGGAAAACAATACCTTACCTCTCGTTCTAAACATGGAAGTACAACGCTGGTTTGATTCGCCCAACTTATACAATTTCGACGATTTTGGTACAGGAATCATGCAAAACCAAAGAGCGCAAGAACTGCTGAGAGAGAATGGTTGGAATGTGTTTGAAGTTATTCCGCGGGACTTTGGTACAATGGTTTTCAATCCAACTTAAACTAAAGCTCCAAGATATTTTTCACAACTTCTTTTTTCTGTGATACAGTAAAGCTATTATTATACAAACTGTTGCGAAGCCAAGTGAGGTTATACATTCAGGTAAAATATCTGTGAAATCACCGTTTCTAATTAATATTTCATAAAATCCATTAAGCCCCCAGTTAAGTGGCGAAAACTGGCTAATGGTTTTCATAATTGCCGGCATGGTGAATATGGGCACCCAAATACCCCCTATTGCTGCAAAAATAACTACCGAAAGTGAAGCAATTACTGCTGCTTGCTGGTGGTCGGAAGAAATTTTTCCGATTAATATTCCAAATCCTATTGCAGCCAAAGATGAGCAAAGACACATGGGCAGTAATAGCCATGCGTTTGCACCGAGCGTTAACTTGGGCAATCCGATGTAGGCGAAAAGATAAACCCCCATTGCGAAAAGTAAAGCAAACTGCAATAAGCAAACGAGCAAGAACACAATACTTTTACTGAATAAATACTGAAAATAGGAGGAGGGCATAGTGAGGAGCCGTTTAAAACTACCCTCTTTTCGCTCGTTTATTAACCCTGCGGAAAGAGAAAGGGTAATGAAAAAGATGGCAAACAATGTCCATGCAGGCACATTATGCTGTGTTGCGTTAGGATTTGCTGTTTTCGGGTCTTTGAAGGCATATTGCACATTGTATTCTACTTGATTGGGATCCATTTCAATTTTTCCTAACTTAAATGGAATACGTTGGTTGAGCGCAGTCAAAAGTTCATGTAGAAGAAAATCTCGTTCGGTTTTGGCTGCATATTCTTTCATCGTGCTCATGAGTGCATTACGGAAAGAAGATTTAAGTGTAGGGTCAATATAAATTTGGATAATTTGAGGTTCAACACTTTCGGTAGCGCCACCGCTTATGCCTCTCATTACGGAGCGTTTAGCATTTCTACGGATAGTGTCAGAAATATTTTGAGGAATTACTATTCCAATCATGTAATTTCCCTTTGCAACGGCAATTCTTACCTCGTTTTCACAGCTTTCGGCTTTAGTAAGGGCAAAAGATTCCGAATTAGAAATCTGCCTTTCTATCGAATTACCCAAAGTATCGTTGTCCATATTGAGCATGAGGACTGAAATTTCTGTCTCGCTCACTTTACCGATAATGTCGTTTTGCAAAAAAGTCATCAAAAGCACTAAGGCAACGGGCATAAGAAACATAAGACATAGCCCTGGCACATCGCGAATAAGCAGCAAATAATCTTTATACAAAAGTGTAATTAGTCTTTTCATCCGTCTCTAAGGGTTTTACCGGTTAATTTTAAATACAAGTTTTCTAAATTATCGCAGTCTGATTCCTGAATAAGCTCTTTAGGCGTGCCTTTACAAAGGAGCTTGCCTTCGTCAATAAAAGCTACCCTTGAGCAAAGCATTTCAGCTTCTTCCATAAAATGAGAAGTGTAAATAATAGTAGTTCCTTGCTTGTTAATTTCCTTTAAATTATCTAATATCAGTGTTTTAGATTGTACATCAACGGATACGGTCGGCTCATCAAGGAAGAGCACTTTCGGCTCGTGCAACAAACCCGCAATAAGGTTTATTCGGCGTTTCATTCCCCCCGAATAGGTTTTTATTTGCCGGTTTTTGCTTTGTTCCAATCCAAAATAGTGAATCAGTTTGTCTATTTTAACCTTTAACTCTTTCTTCTTAATTCCATACATCCCCCCAAAAATTTTTAAATTTTCTACGGCTGTCATCATTGGATAGAGTGCAATTTCTTGTGGTACAACGCCTATGAGGGGTTTAATTTCATCCATTTGCTGTGGCAATCTCTTTCCACAGATGCTCATTTTTCCGCTATCAAAAGGTAAGAGGCCGCTTAACATATTGAGTAGCGTTGATTTTCCTGCCCCATTTGGGCCTAATAAACCAAAAACCTCTCCTTGTACCACTTGTATTGAAAAATTTCTTACGGCGGGTACAGTATTCCCTTTATAGGTTTTGCTTACCTTCTCAATGTCAATAATTATTTTTTGCATTCTGTTTTAATATATTTTCTTAGTGAAAGAAAGAACTCTTTTTCTTTTCCTGCAATTTCAGACAATTTATCTGCCAATTGTTCAAAAGTTACATTTTCGTTGTTCTTCAGCAATCGCCCCCCGTCAATTGTGAATTGTCGCCATAAATCTCCAATTCTATTCATTTCTAAAGAAAACTCTTTTAGTTTAGGTAAATTAAGCTGGTCTGAGGCTTCTTGCAAAAAAGCGCTATACAAAAAGCGGAATCCGGCTCCTCCGGTTCCAAGTTCTTCTAATGCAGCTATCATTTGACGCAAATACCTTAGGGCGTTTTTTTCTCCGTACTTTTCTTCCCAGCGCCGCATACGCTTCGACAGAATCGCAATTCCTTTAACGCCAACAAAAGGAAAAAGGATATCTAACATATTCCTACATGTTCTTTTTATGCCGGCCGTAACCGCCTTCTTCAAGTAGGATGTATCTGTTTGTTTTTCTATTATCCAGTACATTTTACCTCTTGAATTAAGAACTCCTTTGGCAAATCTCGCTCTTTGCAGTTCTTTGTAGGTAAGTTTTTGTAGTTTGTCGGATACAGGTTCGCTTACAATATAATCGTCTCCCTCTTTTCCAATAATGCAAATATTGTGTGCATTGAAATGTAAAAGAACATGGCTTGAGAAATAAGGAAGAAAATAGACACCCACAACTGCTCCCACCGGTTTTCCTTCGGCGAGCAGTTTATCCATTTCAAGCATAGCTTTTTCTTTGTTAACAAAAGTTTTCAAACCAAACTTTATGTGTAGGTTTTTCATAGCGCGCACGAAAACATTCCCCGGCAGTGTTCTGAAATTGCAAATAGGCAAACCGCTATCTAACCACATAAAGGGCAAGTGAAAAAAGTAAAGCCCCGAACCAATCCCAAAAATCATAGGCTCATTTAATTGATAGCCATTGTAATTCAGCATATTAGATATATTTCCTGTTTCGCAGTGCGAGGCGCTTCTATGTTCAAAATTAAGTCTCATTGTTCAATATTGTTAATTTCTTCAACTGTTATTTTAAATGCATCGGCATACTTTTCTAAAGTTTTTCTGTCCAAAAGAGCAAAGTGTTCCGGCATTAGGTGTTTTTTTATCTTTCGTTTAGAAATTCCTGTGTAGAAAGACAATATTTTTATACTTAGCATTCTTTTTTGGGCATGGTAGGCAATGGGGCTCAGTTCCTTTTGAAGTACCTGTGCACGTACGGCATCAAGTTTTTGGAAATACTCAACCATTTCCAAATTAACCATATCTTTTTTTTCTTCCCATTTTTGGCACCACTCATTATTCTCAAAGCAGTAGTGCAAGAGCTGAGTGGGGGCCGTTCTTTCGTTAATTATTTTTATCATATAACGGGGTAATATATTATAGAGTTTGTTGATTTACAATACTTTAGTAATACAAGAGGCGGCCGCAAAGATACACAAATATCTATCTCTGCAGGCACGTGGAAAAATGCTTTTTATAATTTAGGTAGCATGTTATAGACCAATTGTACCATTTTGGGTCCGGCAACACGTGCTGCTTGGAGCACCTCTTCGTGAGATACTGTTTCCACTTGCCCCACAATTCCCAAATCGGTAATTACGGAAAGCCCAAACACTTCCATTCCTCGGTGGCGTGCAACGATAGTTTCGGGTACTGTTGACATGCCTACTGCATCCCCTCCCAAAATTGCAAACATTCGATATTCTGCGGGCGTTTCAAAACAGGGGCCTGTTACTCCAACATAAACCCCGCTTTGTACATGAACACCCAATTCTTTGGCACAATCAAATCCAATTTGTAGCATCTTTTTTGAATATGCTTCGCTCATATCCAAAAAACGAGGCCCTTTCTCGTCATCATTAGGGCCAATGAGCGGGTTGGTAGGAAACATATTAATATGGTCTCGAATCAACATGATATCTGCAACCTTAAAAGTGGGGTTCATCCCTCCCGAAGCGTTCGAAATGATCAGCTTATTAACCCCCAACTCCTTCATCACTTGAACGGGAAACGTAACTTCTTGCATCGTGTATCCCTCATAAAAATGAAAACGTCCACTACATACCACAATATCCACGCCATTCATTTTCCCAAAAATTAAAGATCCACGATGCCCTTTCACTGTCGAAACAGGAAAATTTGGAATAGTTTCGTAGGAAAATTCCTTCATAATATCTATATGTTCCACTAAACCGCCCAAACCTGAACCAAGAATAATTCCTATTTTTGGGCTGCTATTTATTTGTGAAATTAAAAATTGAGCGGTCTCTTTAATCTTGTTCATTTGATTTATTTTTAATAAACTAATCATTGATAAACGGTTAAACTAAATTTTTGTTGTTTTTTATGGGAATAATTTTTTTAAGGCCAATTAGAAAAAACAATTAGAATTTTCTGTATATTCGCCGAGATAATTTTTATAAGCATTTTTAACCAAAAACAATTTATTATGAGAACGTTTACCTTTTTAAAAACCTTTTTATTGAGCGCCTTATTGCTCTTTTTATTGAGCCCAGTTTCTTTTGCACAAGATTGTGCCCTTTTTGAAGATTTTGAAACCATGAGCCCCAACGCGGCTTATTTGGGCAAAGAAGTTACAACCCCTAACGGCAATTGGTGGATTGTGGGATACTCTCAGATGGACCAAAACGACAGACGTTTAGGCGAAAGGTCTATCCGGCTAAGAGCAAATAATAATGATACCGCTCTTATCATTACAGGAACAAATACTCGGGGCGCTAATGTAGTTGAAATGTTATTCGACAAACCCAATGGCATTGGAAGTGTGAGTTTCTACTATGGCTCGTACAGTGGCCACAGCGGAGGAGTACTTTTTGTTGAATACTCGCTTGATGGTGGCGAGACGTGGCTTTCGCCGCCCAATAACTCAATGACTGCCCTGAGCTGGGCTGCAGCCGGTGAGGAAATGAAAGAGTTTGTAGTACCTATCAATATTGAGCAACAAGCAAGAGTTAGAATTATTAAATACAAACAAACCGGCACTCAGCATTCTGTAAATATTGACAATCTTACTATTACTAATTATATCCCCGATGGACATGTTTACGCACCTACTTTTAACCCACCGGAAGGGACCTACGTTACCCCGTTTGAGGTAACCCTACATTCATGTACGCCGGGCGCTTCCATTAGATACACATTAGACGGAAGCGAACCTACCGAAAGCTCTGAACTGTATGAAAACCCGTTTACTGTTTCTCAAGAAACCACCGTGAAAGCCAAAGCATGGAAAGAGGGTATGACCGCCAGCACCACAAGCACAGTGGTTTACTCATTTCCTGCGCACATTGCAACATTAGCGCAACTTAGAGCATTAGCTCCCGTATATATTCAAGGAAGTAATCCCGGTACAACCGTTTATAAATATACCGGAAACGCCGTGATAACTCATGAACAGGATTATAATAATGTAAAATATATCCAAGACGAAACAGCTGCTATTATGATTTTTGACAGAGGCCCCGCGGGACCAGAGGGACCTGGTGTAATTTCTATTAAACAGGTAGGAGATATCATCACAAATATAACAGGAACACTAACAAACTACTGGGGGATGGTGCAAATAATCCCACAAGAAGACTGCGATTTTGTTTCTGAATATAATAAGGTTACCCCCAATATTATTACAGCCTCTCAGTTAGATTACAATCACGACAATCCCCTTCAATCAAAGGTAGTTAAAATTAATAATGTTTCCTATATAGAAACCGGTACATTTGGAAAAGGAAAATATTATAGTTTGAAAGAAAACAATATTTCTTACGACTCTGTTGTTTATACCGATAAGTTTGAAGCGACCTATATTTCGCAAACCATCCCAACGATTGCTGTGGATATTATAGGTATTGTTAACTTTAAAGGTACTTCCGGAATTACAACAAAAAATCGTATTGTGCCTATGGACGTTTTAAAGGCAGTTGTGCTAAATATTACCAACTATAACCCATCGGCAATAAAATTATCGCCCAATCCGGCTACCAATTTTATAAATATTGTTACGAGTTCCTCCTTGAATTTAGAGATATATAATATTCTCGGTGCGCGAGTTGCTACCGAAATATTAAGTGAAGGGACGAATACTATTTCGGTTTCTACTTTTACTCCCGGCGTGTATATCTTGAAAATGAGCAATACGAGTACAGGGCAAACATTTACGCATAAACTTGTTGTACAATAAGAAACTGAAACCTATTCTCACTATTTTAGGGCCTACTGCTACAGGGAAAACGCGCGTTGCAGCATTGCTCGCATTGAAATTAGGTGCAGAAATTGTAAGCGCCGACTCACGCCAAATCTATAAAAGAATGGATATTGGCACCGGTAAAGATATTAAAGAATACACCGTTAATGGTGTTGAAATTCCCTACCATCTTATTGATGTTGAAGAACCGGGTGAAGTGAGTACTGTGTTTAAGTATCAAAAGTTAGCCCAAGAAACCATTCGCAATATCCAGCAAAGAAATAAACCTGTGATATTGTGCGGCGGAAGCGGAATGTATATCGAAGCGCTGCTGCAAGGCTACCAGTCAACGCCAATCTCTTCTATTATTTTTGGTATAAAAGGAAACAGAGACGAGGTAAGAAGACGCATTACAGAGCGACTTAAAGAGCGGCTTAGCAATGGAATGATTGAAGAAGTGCAAAATCTTATCAGGGAAGGCGTCTCTACAGAACAACTCTATAAATACGGATTAGAATACAGATATGTAATGTTGTATTTAACTCGGCATTTAGACTATAATACCATGTTTCAAAAATTGAATACCGCCATTCATCAGTTTTCAAAACGCCAAATGACTTGGTTTAGAAAAATGGAAAGAGCAGGTTTTGTGATTCATTGGTTAGACTTAGAGTGGAGTGAAGAGAAAAAAATGGAAACTATTATGACAAACCTCCATACTGGGTTTCAAAGCTAACGCGCGTAAGTAATGAACGCCCCAAGGTAACTTCGTTGATATATTCCAACTCTTCGCCAATACCTACGCCGCGCGCCAGCAAAGAAATTTTTGGAATTTTTCCGGTGCAGTGCTTGTAAATGTAGTAGTTTGTTGTATCACCTTCGGCAGTGGAGGGCAACGCCAAAATAAGCTCTTCTATACTTTTTTGTTCCACCCGATGAAATAACTCCTGTAGTTTTAGCTGTCCAGGTCCGATACCATCCACAGGAGAGATAACACCGCCAAGTACATGATATACGCCCTGAAACTGCTGCGTATTTTCTATCGCAATCACATCGCGAATATCTTGCACAACACATATTATACTTGAATTTCTTTTCGGGTTGCTGCACAGAGCACAAACCTCACTATCAGAAACGGTAAAGCAGTGTTTGCAAATTTGTAACGAGGCTTTAAGTTCAGTTATGGCAAGTGTTAACGCTTCAACTTCAGCTACTTCTGTGTTTACCAAGTGCAAAGCCAACCGCAAGGCAGTTCTGCGCCCAATACCCGGCAACTTCGCAATTTCAGTTACAGCATTCTCAAGAATTTTTGAGTAATTGATAATCATAGCAAAAAATAAGTGGCAAAAGTATTCAAATTTTATTCTAATTTTGCCCAATTTATGGCAGGTATCTACATTCATATCCCATTTTGTAAAAAAAAGTGCATCTATTGCAATTTCTACTCCATTGTTGCAACAAAATGGATGGAAAAATATGTGGAAACATTGGTAAATGAGATTTGTTCTCAAATTCAGAAATCAAAAAATTATAAAATTCAAACCATCTATTTTGGAGGAGGAACACCCTCTTTATTGCCTGCTCAATTATTAGAAAAAATAGTTCAGGCTATTTACAAAACTTTTGAGGTAGCTCAAGATGTGGAATGTACGATTGAAGGAAATCCCGAACAACTAACACAGGAGTACTTGAATGAATTAAAACAATTGGGGTTTAACAGAATCAGCATAGGAATTCAATCGTTTAATGACAAGATTTTGCATTTTCTGGGGAGAACCCATTCTGCCAAAGATGCGTTTGTTGCTATTGACAATGTTCAGAAAGCTGGTTTTGATAATATTTCCATAGATTTAATTTATGGAATCTATTTGCGCTCTATTGAAGATTGGTTGTACGAACTGCAAACCGTATTTCAACGGCCTGTAAAACACTTATCTGCTTACTCACTTACGGTTGAAGAGAACACCTTGTTGTACAAAAAAATTCTTGAAAAAAAAATAGTTAATACGGATGAGGAACAACCTTTAGTTGAGATGCAATTACTAATGGATGAAGCAGAAAAGAATGGGTTTGAGCATTATGAAGTTTCTAATTTTGCCAAAAATAATTATCGCTCGCAACACAATTCTAATTATTGGAACGGCACCCCTTATTTGGGTTTTGGGGCATCGGCACACAGCTTTACCGGAACATCAAGAAGCTGGAATATATCGAACGTGGAAAAATACTGCGAAGCGATTGCAGATAATAGACCTTTTTTCGAGGCAGAACAACTCACTCCTGAAAATCAATACATTGAAGCATTTTTATTAGGTCTGCGAACAAAAGAAGGAATAGATTTAAGGCATTTTGAAACACGTTTTGGAGCCGACAAACAAAACAATTTGCTACAATCATTGCAAAAAATTGACCCACAGTTTTATGAAATAAAGTCAGACTTTCTGATAATTACGAAAAAAGGGCTGGTGTTGTTAGATTATATTACAGAAAAACTAATAACCTGAGTTCTGCGTTCTGCGCTCTGCTTGGTTCTTTTGCCAATATTTAGTTAAGGATAAAGATATATTTTTTGGCAATTTTTTTTTGTGCCGAGAAAAAAAGGCTGCCCCCGTGAGAACAGCCTTTTTTAGTGAATAGTGATTAGTGGTTAATGATTAATTTCTTAGTGTCCACTCGTGCACCGTTGATGTAGAAGGCGTAGTGGTAAATTCCTTTGGGCATGTTGGTAAGGGCAACAGTGGCTTGGTATGTGCCTTCTGCTTGTGTTCCCTGCGGTATTTGAACTACCAATTGACCTACAGAATTATAGATAAAGATTTCTACTGTCCCTTCTGTGTAAAGTTCGTAGCTAATGGTGGTGGTGCCGGTGGTGGGATTGGGAATGGAGGAGACTAAGATGCCTTTTTGGGGGAGTGAAGGATTGAAGGAGTGAGGGAGTGAAGGAGTGATTTTTTCTTGTTCGAGCTTGTCAATTTCGGGTTTGTCTGTTTGGGGTTTCTTTATTTGGGGTAGGGTGGCTAAGAGCGTGGCTTTGTTTTCTTCGTAATGTTGTTTGCTTTTGGGTTTAACTTCTGCCAAGCGGTAGCGCACACTGCCCGATTTTGCGCCGCCCATAGTGTCTGCTTCCATCATTAAGTGAATGTAACCTAAGTCTATTACGGCAAAAACGCTGTCC
>Ga0209737_10002202_pt1 | contig 13663 bp, 15 predicted proteins | sample TergutCu122P3_FD_187284 | JGI IMG/M metagenome (GOLD analysis project Ga0209737, IMG submission 187284) | Cubitermes ugandensis P3 segment gut microbial communities from Kakamega Forest, Kenya - Cu122 P3 (SPAdes) (version 2) | ecosystem: Host-associated > Arthropoda: Insects > Digestive system... | reverse complement strand
GTTTCTCCTATATACGCATGTGGATGTCGGATTTCGGTATGTGGTGCGAATATAGGGATCGCTCCGCTGTTTCGGGCGCACATCGGCCTCCCGTGGGACTTCCGCTTAGTTCCGAATAATTAGTCGCTTTATTGAGCGAAGGAAACTCGCGGCATATCCCCGCGAGCGATGAGAGCATCGAAAAATTCCGAGACGCACTTAAGGCAATAAACGTGCGCTTCCTCCTCGCCGGGCTCGCGCATAAAGGTAATGATGAAGGCCGAACCCGGGAATAAAGCGCCGTGCTTGTCGCAATTGGCGATTGGATCGTGACCGATTGGTTTTACGCGCTCGGCGACGGCGTCGTTCAGCCGCGCGGCGAAGGTTGGATTTACTGCTTCCGCCATTTATCGCTCGACATTATGGTGACCGGCAAGCCGTCCCGATATATGGTGACCGCGCCCGTTTTATGCAGCGCGTTGATCTCGGCGGCGGTAAGGTACTCGATCGCCCTTTTCTCGCCGTCCAGTATCGGCTCCACCACGTCCTCGAGGGCTCGCTCGAGGCTCTCGTTGTGATTTTGTAATTTTTTTAGGTCGTATTTGATTTTCTTGAAAATCGAAATCCCGATGATTGTAAAGACGACGGCAAGAATCGCCAGCGCTATTAAAATTATCATAGGTCGCTCCTCTCGGCGAACGCGAGGATTAGCCTCGCCGTGCCGGCCTCGATCATGTTTTGGTCCACTAAGCCATTCGGCCCTATCGCCTCCGCCGGAATAAGGCCCTTCTCGATGAGCCTTTTTAAAAAATACGGTATGAATGCCACGGCGTCCTCCTCGCGAAGAAAAACCGAGTCGCTGTAAAATGGCAACGTGATTGATAGCGGCTTTCGCAAAAATCTTTTGATCAATTGCGTGTAAAAAATAACCGGCTGCACAAGGTTGGTCGGCTGCGCGTTCTCGCGCTTGGCGAGCTTCGATCTTTTAAAGGCCTCGTCGAGCCCCTTTAGCGTGTCGCGATGATCGCCCATTTGCATGGTCGGCATCGTCCTTGGTTTTATCGCGCTATTTATACTCATCCAGCATTCCCTCCGTTGGCTCGACCAATGGGTCGATCCGGTCCATAGTTAAGTTTGGCGCGTCGTGGGTGATGCCGCCGCCTATTTGCAGGTACGTCAGCGCGACGCCAGTCGCGTACAGCACCGCGAGCCTCACCACTTTATATGGGTCGATGATGCCGGTCGCGAATGCGTCCTCTATCACCCTACCATCCCTTGCATCGAAGCATATTTTTTTGGAATCGCACATCAGCGCCGGGATCGCCTCGTACGGGTCGGCGCCGCAAGATCCGATCAATCTCCACGCTATTTCCTTTAACGCCGAGCCGTATTCACGAAACGCCGCCGACATGGCGAGCGTACCGCCCTCGACGATCAAGCCCGAGACGAGCTTCGATATTTTCAATAATGGAACGCCGGCTCCGGGAATGATGCCCTCGCCCATCGCCGCCCTTACGGCGCAAATCGCGTCCTCGTACCTATCCTTCTTTTCCTGCAATTCCTGCGTCGTCAACCCACCGACCCTTATGGTGGCTATGCCGCCGGAAAGGTGCGCCAATCGTTGCTTAATTTTTTCGATTTCGTACTCGCTCTTGGCCTCGCTCGAGTCGTCGGAATTTATCGAGTCGCGAAGCGACTGTAGGTATGTCTCGAATTTTTTCTCGTCGTGCCTTGCGCCGCCGAATATTGTTTTATTCCTAGTTATTAGGACGTGCTCGCAATGCCCCATATCCGTCTCGTGCTTCCACTCCTCCGGCGCTTTCGTCTCGCCGAGTATCTCGGCGCCGAGGATGGCCGCGACGTCGCGAAGCAGGTCCTCCCTATCGGTCTTTTGATTACCGGGCCCGAATACGAGGCAAACGCTCACGGTTTTTTTGGCGGCGTTCGTCGCGCATATCGATATCACCTCGTCAGAAAAATCCGGGGCGATGATCACGAGTGACTCGCCGTCCCTGTGTGCCTTCTCTATCCATGGCGATATCGTCTCGAATTCCGTCACCGGCTTCCAGCACAATAAAAATACCGGGTCGGTAAATTCGCAGGCGTCGCCCCTTGAATTGGCAAACAGTTGGCTCGCGTAGCCGCTTTCCAATTCCAGCCCGCTGCTGAACGCGACGTCGGTCAACCCCTTTCGACTCATCGAGTCGGCTAAGGTAACCACGCCGTCGTCGCCTATTCCCTTGAACGCCTCGAGTACCATATCGGCTATCTCGTCGTCGCCATTGGCGGAAACTTTGGCGACGTGCCTAATATCGTCGTCGTTGGTTATTTTTTCCACGTAGCTTTTCAATTGCTCGAGGGTCGCGTCCCTCGCTATCTCGAATCCCCTTTTAATTTCCGTAGCGTCCGCGCCCTGCGAGCATAGCTTGTTCGCCGCCTCGCAGAATTTTTCAACGAGTATGGCCGTCGACGTCGTCCCGTCGCCGGCGAGGTACGCCACCTTGTGCGACGCCTCCCGCACGAGCTGCGCGCCGACGTTCATCAATGGGTCGGAAAATCCTATTTCCTTGATGACGCTGATGCCGTCCTTGGTCGTTCGCGGGTCGGAGCCCTTCGCCACGACCACGAGCTTTCCCTTCGGTCCGAGCGTCACGGCCGTCAATTCAGTCGCCTCGTATATCCCGGTAAGGATGGCATCCTTGGTTTTTTTCGCGTGGTATAATTTTTTCGGACTAGCCATTCTTTTTCCCTTTTTTATCGTAGTCGCCGGAAAGGCGGTCCTTTTCCCACCACGTCACCGGCCCCATCATTTCCCTAAATACCTCGGAGGACGAGACGAGCGCGATGGCGTCGTCGAGCCTTTTCATCTCGGCGTCCCTTTCCTGGGTCATTTTAATGTATGCTTTTTGATAGACGGCGATCGCGCGGCGCACTATTTTTTGCGTCTCGGCGATTGCCTTGGCTTGCAGCCTCGAGATGGTCACGTATATTTTAATCAGGTCCCGAAATTCCTTTTCCCTATCGGCGCATTGACACCTCGTCGCGTAAATCGATATCGGTTTGCCGGCGTCGGTCGCGACCGCCGCCGTCACGATTTCCTTCCCGCAAAACGCGCATAGGTTGGATTTCCCGTCCGGCGAGACGACGTACGGCGTTTGAAGGCTCGCGGTCGACTCGTCGCCCGGGATTCGAATACTGGATGCCACCTCTTGGGTAGCCTCGGTAATGACGTCTCTTTCCATCCTTAAAGATTAACGAATGGTCAATTTCCTTTGCTTCGCGCCCTCGGCCCTCTCGACGGTGATCGAAAGGATGCAGTCCTCGAACGAGACGTCGATCTTCGTCGCGTCGAATTTATCCGGGTCGACGAAGAACTCAACCTTGCCTTTACCGGTTTTAATACCGTTTTGCATCAACGACGTCGCCCTCGCAACGTCCCGCGCCGGCACCTCCACGATGAGCTTGTCGTCCGCGCCCATATAGACGTCGATGTCGGATTTTTTATAACCGGCGAGTGCCACGTCGATCGTCAGCTCGCCGTTTGGCCCAACGCCGACGTTCGACGGCGGCCAGTTCGAGGACACAAGGTCCTTCGATAATTTATTCGGCACGTCCTTTTTCATCTCGTCCCTAATCTCCTCCAGTAGCCTGCGAATCTCGTAATCGGACCAATTATTCGGCCAGATATACACGTGCTCCCTGGGCCACCTCCACCAGTCGTACCAATCGTACCAATACGTATTGGTGAATTTCGAGACCGAGCCGTCCAAGACCGTCGGCACCCATTGCGTCGTGTCGATCGCGATCGTCTCGTGGGTCCCGCCATAGGATTTGAAATCGCCGGCGGAGGAATGATAGCACATGTCCCTTCCGCCGAGCGTTGACGACGCGACGGAATAATTCGGCTGTGGGTCGCTCTGCGAGCAATAGGATACCCGCGCGACGTCGTCGCCGCCGTTTTTTCTTCGAGAGAATTCCGCCGTTTGTAATGATTGCGCGACGTAGGGGAGAGTCGCCCTCCTGTAGTGCTCGTCGAACTTGCGCTGAGCTTCGACGCGATCGTGCTTGGAGCCATCCATAATGGCCTCCTTTATAAAACTATGATTGGACCCGCATTACGCGGCGCCCAAAATAACGCTCGGTCGCCCGAGCCCTATTTACATCTTACAATCCGGGCAAACCCAGTTCGAGTCGTTGTTGCCGAACGCCATGTCCTCCGGATCCATATACGCCCCGCATTTGGTGCACTCGACGAAGCCCGGATTTTCCTCGATAACTTCCTCGAATAATTTTTTTATCGACTCTCGTTGCAACCCGCGGCCGCCGTTGGTCTGATCCGCCTTTAGCAATTCCTTAATCCTCTGGATCATGCCGTCGAGGTGATCGTGAAAAATATCGTCGCCGACCACCCTGTACCATTTTTTATCGTTCGCCTGAAGATACTCGAGCAACTCCACGGCGCCCCTTGGGTCGAACGACCAGGTTCCCTCTTTAATTTTTTTCATTTCGATTCTCCACATCTATCCAATCCACTCCGCGAACGTCCTCGCGCCATTGCGCTCCGACCGCTATGTGCCTTACTTTTCCCCACTTCGGCCACCTGGAATCCGCGTTCGCCTCCCTAAAGGCGAGGTCGTAGCACCAGGTCGGGCAAACGCCCCTCGTCGGGCAAATCGCCGGTCGGGTCGTTTTGACGTATACCACGGCCATCGGTTCCCTTTGCATTCTCTCGGCGAATTTATACGCGTCCTTTTTGAATAGGAATTTTGGCGACGGTTTACCGTCGTCTATTATCCAATATCCACCGTACGCGAGTGGGCAATTCTCGCCCATTTGATCGTCCGGCTGCGGCCAGGCAAGGGCCTCCCTCCTCGCGATTATCGATTCCGAGTCGATGACGAACATCCACTCGTCCACGTGATTCTTCCCGTAAGCCGGCCTGTCGAGCGGTTTGCCGTTCGAGTCGGTTCTCTTGATGGTGTAGTCGCCGAACGGTATCGGCGAGGACTCCCTCAGCGACTCGGCTTTCTTTAGCACCGCGTCCCACTTTGCCGGGTCGACGAATTTATCGGCGACGGTATCGTACTCGAGCCTGTAAAACCCGTAAATTTCCGGGTGATACGCGCTCGTATTCGTTCTATGAAAAATTCCGTAGTATCTCGTTTCGATGGCCATGGGTAATTAGCTCTTACTTGCCGACCCTCTCCGAGACGTATTCCTTAATCCTATCGACGTCGAAATTGGCATAGTAACCGTCCGGCATCCTCTCGACCAGCACTTTGCCGCCGAGGGTCAGCCTCGTGAGCCTGCTAAGGAATATATCCCTGGTATTAGAATTAAGCTTCATTTCCGACGCGGCCTGCGCCGGGTCCATCACGAACCTTCCCTCCTCTGGGCCGATGCACTTCTCGATGAATTCAACGAATTTTGTAACCACGAACGGGGTGGTCGTGGCAAACCTATATCTTTCCTTTACGTTGGTCGATCCATCGTTTATTTCGTCCGCTATGTGGTCCTTGGCCTCCACCACTCGCCTCGTCGATTTCGGCGCCTCGGGTCGCGGCTCGACCTCGACGTTCGCCGGAACCGGAATAGGCTCCGGTTCGCTCGACTCGAGCGTAGCGTCAATCACCGGAACCAGCGGGGTCTCGGTTACGCCGTCGTCGCCAGTTTCCACGACCACCGGGTCGACCCTTCTTTGTGGTCGTTGCCTGCGCGGCCTCGGTTGCTCGATCGGCGCCGCGGTCGTTTGCTCCGATTCCTGGATTTCCTCGCCGTCCTCGTCGCGATACATATTTATAATCTCGTGGAACGGCCTGTCCTCCGGCAGCGAGCGCTTAAAGTATTTTAATATGAGCTTGTTTATTTTTATCGACGGCGCGCACTGGAAAATCGTAAGCTCGAGCAGCACGGACGCCAGCAATAAGATGAATATCTTAATCCAGTCCGGCGGTATTTTTCCGCCGGTGTAGTTGCTAAATCCCTCGAACATATAAGCCATGCCCTTTTCCTCGAGGACGCGCATGTGCTCCCTTTGGATATTGGCGTCGATGAGGATTAGCGCTATGTCGCCGGTTCCCGCCTCTATGTTCGCCTGGGAAATGAGGATGCGAAGCTCGTCCTCGAGGCGCGATATCGCCCCGGCCATATCACCCTTGGACATGTTGAAAATTTCCTCGATCCTGGTCAATTCCGCCCGCGCCTGATTTAACTGCGTTTGCGCGTTGCGCATCTGCGTTCTAAATCCCTGCATTTTGGCGCTCGCCTCGGTCGCGGCGAGCTGAAGGTCGGAATAATTGGCGTCGGTTAGCGCCGCGCCGGAAAGCCTCGCCCTCGCGACGGTATCCGCGTCGTCGGCGGCTAGGTAAAGCCTATTTCGCTCCTCGAAAAATTCCCTGGCGCGCTGCACCTCCTCGTTCTTATCCACGTACGGTGGATATTCCAGCACGCTGCTTATCGATGCCGATTGTCTAAGGTTGGAAATTTCGCCCATTTTATTGACGATGCTTTCCCTCTGCGACACCATTATCTGAAGGGCCGTATTTTGCAGCGTCTCCGTTTTGGCGGTAATGTACGTTGAAAACCCGAGCGAGGCCATGATGCTAAGCAAGCCATAAACGAGGTAGAGCACGAAGAGCCTTCGCGTCAATCTCAATAATGGTTTATAGTTCAATTTTAAGAATAGCGACTTCGTTACGTTGATCGATATAACCGTCGTAAGCTTCGCGCCCTCGAGCGCGATCGACAGCGATATAAGAATGTACGAGAACGATGGATCGAGCGACCTAAAAAGAAAGATGTTAAACATCGCCGACGCAACGGCGGCGATCATGAACGATACGTAGCGAGCGGTAATATAGACGCTTGAATCGTTGAAAAATGCCCGAACTCGGGTAAGCTGTTTCATGCTGATTGGTCTCCTATAGACAACTTCGTGTCTAGGAATTTAGCTGTCGCTTGGCCTCGTCGGCGATCGATTTCCCGGCCTCTCGAAGCGCGGCTTCCCGATCGCCGCCAAGCTCGTCTGCCCTTTCCCTCGCCCTCGCGGCCCAATCGGTCCCCGAGCGACGCAATGAATCGGGAAGCGCGGCTAGGTAAAAATTTTCCTTGGGCTCCACCGTGCTCGCGTGCCTATAAGCCTCGTCGCCGTAAAGCGCGATCAGGAATAGTATGCAGCAACCGGCGTGCGAGAGGTGCGTAAGCTTGGTATCCCTATCGAGCGCTTCGCCGCGAATGAAAGCAAACACGTGCCTAAGCAGCGCGTCGACGTATCTTTCCCTATCGACCCGCCTCCAGTTATCGGGGCTGTACTTCTTGGCGCCCACCATGAGCACCTCGACTATCGGTTCGAGCGCGTCGTACGGCAATAACGACCACAGCAACTTTGCCGCGTCGTCCTTGATGCCACCCTTGGCGTTCGCTTGTAATTTTCCCTTTAGGGCCGGCTGATTTTTAAGGGCTTCCTCGACGGATGCCTTTATTTTTTTGGGCATGTTTACTCCTCAACCAAAAAGATTAACTACGCGTTTTCGATCTCCTCGGTGAGCGACGAAAGCCACTTATCCTCGAAGTATTTTTTTAATCCATCGACGTCCCCGGCAAGCGCGTCCTTCGCCAATTTTTTTAGCCCCGGCGCCAGCGTCATCTCCGTTTCCTCCGTCTCCACGTCGAAAATCGCGTCGCCGATAAGCGGAATTGAGAATCGTACCTTGCCCTTCTCGCCGCCGTCGAGCGACGTAAGGATGGACGAGTAGGCGACGTACTCAAGCACGAGCAACACCGCGTCCTGCTTCACGCCGCAAAGGGCGCCTATCGCCGCAAGCGTTTTCTTGTGCTCCGGCGTCAATTTAAAAAGGTCCATAACTTGCTTCATTGATTTTCCCCTATATTTCGTAATAGCAATGCGACCTGCTCATTCAGCGTCGGGCCGCCGACCACTAGTTCGGCGTATTCGCCCTTAAGGCCGATGTTTGTTTTTCCAAAGGTTACCGCGATGGTCGGCGGGACGTCGCGCGTGATCGAGACGTCGTATCTATTTTTTCCCTCGTCGAATAATTCCGGGTAACAATCGTAAAATCGCTCCATAATCTCGTGCACCTGGCCGTGCTTAAAACCGACGTCGAATTCCGTCGGCCGCGCGATTTTAAGCCACGGCATGACGACCCTGGAAAGTAGCACGTCCCTAAGCATGCCGACCTTGCAGTCGATCATGTCCTTAATGTCGTAGTCGACGTTGTCGACCGCTGGGTAGTTCTGCATCCTAGGAGATTAACCCTCCGGGCCGTGGTTCCCCTTATATAATACCACCTTTCCTCCCTTCCTCCCCGTCCATTAACGAACATTTCGGGTTTTTGCATTTCGTTAATCTAATTGGTTATGATCGATGTTCAAAATTACGTGCGTCGCTACGCAAGGTACGACATAGATGGGTCCTCGCTTAAGCTCTCGCCGGCCACCTACCTGATAGCCACCAACGGCGGGTCCATACGCGTAGAGAGGGGAATGATCACGGAGGAGTACATGCCGTTCGCGCCGTACTGGTCGAACGTTGAATTCCTCAAGGACATGCCGCAATTTCTCAATTTCTGTAAAAATCCACCGGTGAGGGCGATCACGTCGCAAAGGTCGTACTCAAAGCCCGATAACGCGTTCACGCATTTCAACGTCAGCCTTGAGCCGGGGTCCACCTGGGCGCAGGACGCGTTTAAACCGCTCGCAGGGTTTACCGAGGCCCGAGGTTTAAAACCGACAAATATCTGCGTTCGCTGGGATGCCTCCGTTCAAATAGATAACGTATACCTCGACTTTTATGGAAAAATACCGTACGAAAAATTATGCCGCGAGGTCGGCGTCGATCCACAAAAAGAGGCGGAGTTGCGAAAAACCTTTGATCAATCGATCGAGAGCGTGATGATATACTGGACGCCGCTTAATGGCGGTAAATTTAGAAGCTGGCTTTACGAATTCTTATTGTTTTAATTGCGGCGAGCCGATGAAAAATTTTCCGGCGTTATTATTCGGTAGGTCGTGAAAAACCACATCCCTTGGACCAAGGAATTTAAAGCAAAAATACGCGGTATTAAAACTCGATTGGTTGCCGTCGAAGCTGACTCGCCTCGTCGGGATGAGCAATTGTAATGGATGATTAAGAAAAAATCTTCCAACTATCTCGTAGTTTAGGATCATGAGGTTCATCAACATCGCGAACGGTACCTCGGCCTCGTAGAGCCTTTGAAAAATTTCCAATTTTTTGCTGAACGGCGGGTTGGAAACTACGACGTCGAATTCCCTAATCTCGTTCGACCAGTACGAGAAAAAGTCCCTTTGATTTTTTCCTTGGTCGATGTGCGAGTGGGTTACGTCGAATCCCCTTAGCGAGTGCACGAACGCGCTGTGCTCGGTGTCGAATGGACAAAGCACGCGTAGTTTTTTCGGTTCCTTATTGCTTCTTATGGCGAAGTCCTCTAGGAACGGCACGATCATGTCGGATAGGATCGGCGGCGTGTAGTACTCGTCCCGCTCCCGAAATACCTTCCCTAGCGCGGCCATAAAATATCCTCGAGGGCGTACGGTCTTCCGTGAAGCAGCGCTCGAAAATTACCGTCCCGATCGTAATACCTTATATCGTACATCGACTCGTCCGAGTATTGCGGCGCGTGGTAGAACGTATTTGGGGTCATAAGGCCGTACGGGAAACGAACGATGTACGCGTCGCCCCTTTCGCCGGGCAGCGACACGCCGAACGTCTCATATATCCATAATCGACCATCGCCGCGAAGCGGGAAGTAAATATCGATCGGCGCCCTCGTTTTCGGGTCGTGCGATACGTACGACGCCATTGGATTGAATTGGATGTCGTAATGCTCCACCACCGATTGCTCCCACGGCATCATATATTCCGGGCGGCGATACATTTCCACGAGCTTTTCGCCGTCGAAGCGCGCCGTGGAAACGAATATGGTGTCGTCCTCGAATTGAAAATAAAACGTTCCGTTGCGGTGCCTTAGCTCGGCGCCGATCGCGTCGTATCTTTGATCGACCATTTGCATTGATTTTGGTTTAATCGAGTCGCGAGGCCGATACTTTTGTTGAAAGGTCACGACCTGCAGGATCATATCCTTGGTCAGTCGCGGTTCCTCGAACGGATACTCGGCGCCTAATTGAGTTATTTCCGCCATGCGGATAGATTAACTAACCGGTACGAGCTGCGTTCCCTGGAATGTGTATTGCTGCGGGCTCCCGGGTAGCGTGACCCTGACGACGCCGTTGGCGCTTCGAATGTTCGCGTTTTCCAATCCGGGTATCGTTTTAATCGCCCTAAGTTCCGCGGGCGTATTCGCGGAAACGTACGTTTGCCCACCGGCCGTCGTGCGTATCGCGGCGTTGGTCCCCGGTTGAACGTTGGCGATGTTGGCGTTGATCGTCGCGGGCGCGACGGGTTGACCCGGCGGAATCGCCATTCCACCCGCCGCCGGTTGAGTCGCCGGCCTTGCCGCGCCGGGTTCCGGCATTGCCTCCCATTGGCCGTTGTTCGCTTGTTGCCTGGTGATTTGCCCGTTCGGCGCGCGCGTTAATAGGACGTCGCCGTTTCCACCGGCGGGTCCGCCGCCGCTTATCAATAATTCCTGCGTTCCGTCCGACCTGGTTCGCATATATTGGGCGTGTCCCTCCGGGCTATCGTTAACCCTTTGGAATCCGTGCTGCTCGACGTTGCCTTGCGCCGCCGGGGCGGTTTGCCTCGCCGGATTTCCGCCGCCCTGAGCCGCTTGCGCCGGCCTCGCGGGCGCTTCATCGGCATGCGGCTCGTTCCTCGCCGCTTGCGGCGATCGTTCGGTCGGTCTATTCGCCGGTGCCTCTTCCGGGTGCGGTTCGTTTCCGCGCGTCGCCGCCGCGGGTTTTTCCGCCGGCTTCGCCGCGGCTGGTTCCTCGGTCGCGGGTGGTTTCGCCGCCGCCACTTCTTGCTTCGCCGCCGCTTCCTCGGCCGGCTTTGCTTTTTGCAATGCCTGCGGCGCCTCTTCCTCGACCTGAGCCGCGGCGGCTTGAGCCTCCGGTTTTTTTAGGGAGTCCTGCGCCGTTTTTGGGTCGACCTTTGGGCCGCCCATTTTCGTGAATACATCGTTGAGCTTCGCCAATAGCGGCGTCGCCATATCTTGTACTTTCGATCCAATCGTGAATCCCAATTTGCCGCCCGCCGCCCCTCCGAGCATACCGGCCGCGATCGGAATTATCACCGACAATGCCTTGTATATAATCGCCCCGACGCTTCGCTTGCCCTTTGGGTCCTTCGCGAATCCCTGCGTCGCTATCATCTTCCATTTTTCCGCGTTCTCCGCGTCGCCCTGCGCCTCGAAGAATTGCTGTTGCTTCGCGGCGAACTCGGTCACGAGCCCGCTGCCGAATGCCCCGGCCGCGGCGGCTCCCGCGCCCGCCCCAACCGCGGCTAAAATTACGGGCAGGGTTATCGGCGCGGCGCCGAGTAAACCGGCCCCGAGCGCCAATACGCCGGCCATCGCCGCGCCCATCCCCGCGGCCTTCAATACCGGCTTCGCCGCGGCTTTAATGGTTTGTAGGGCGACCGGCCCGTAGTGATTTTTTATTTTTCCAAAGAGTCCCTTGATTTTATCGAGGGCCCTCGCTTTATTCGGTTCCTCGGCGACGATCTGCTCGACCTGGTCGGCGACCTCTTCCTGTACCTCGATCGGCGCGTCCCCCTGTGGGGCAATTTCGGTCGGCGCCTCTGCCGCCCTCATCCTATCGGCCTTCGCGAGCATCCCGCCCCTCTCGCCGTCGAGCATCCTGCGCATTTTTTTGAGGCGCTGCTGATAGCTGTCCCTCGGCCTAAAACCGCCGGACTGCTTGAATCGATCTATATTTTTCTCATAAAAGTCGCGGTCCTCCGGGCTTAGATCGCCGATGCCGCGTTCCTGTAATTTTAATCTATCGTCGAACGAACACACGCGAACGTATCGCTCGAGCAAAGTCTTTCGCTCGCCGGACTCGCGAAGTCTGAAGACGTCGTCGAATATCTCCTCCTCGAGGAGCATCATCTCGACTATCGCTTCCCGCAACTCCGGCCAATCGGACTCCCGCACGCAATGTGAAATACCCCGATAAAATTCGCTTAATTTTATGGTTGGCGCGACGCCGTTTCGCGCGTCGACCAGCGCCTCGCGCATCCTCTCGTCGCTTCTTTTTCTCTCGTCGATTCGAGGAAGCGGCGACGTAACAAGGACCGATTCGAATAAATTGCTCATAGGGAATTAGCAGGGAGGGATGGTTCAATAAAATTGAAAAGCCGCCGAGCGGTTACTCGGCGGATTGAATTATCGTGGACACAGCCGCGTTCAGCAGGCGCTTTCTGTCGGAAACGCCTCGAAGCTGCTCGTCGTAGGCGACCCTTAAGCCCTTTTTGAAACCGGGTCCAGGTCTCAGGTTGGCCTCGATCAGGTCGTCGCCGGTAATTATCGGCTCCGGCAGCATAATCGCGAATTCGCCCGACCATTTTTGAATGGCGGCCCTCATCACCTCGGCGCCGTCCTTATCCTTTTCGTTTTGCGTCGCATAGGTGTCGCACATGCTCAGCCGCAGCAGGTTGACGATGTCGTCCCTACCGAGCAGCCTTCGAATTGACGCGACGTCCTTCATCTTTGGAAGATCGTGCACCCTCATGTGCATTCGCACCAGCTCGGAAACGGCGTCCACGATCTTGCCCGGAAGCTTCATCCTGGTCAGTATATCGCGCGCCATCTCGGCGCCGACCCTGTCGTGCTCGAGGTACCGCGTCCTTCCCTTATTGTTCGGCGCGGCGACCATCGGTTTACCGACGTCGTGCAGCAGGGCGGCAAGGAGCAGAATCGCCCGATCCTCTTCCTTTATCCCTCGCTCAAGCCTGTCGCCGCAAAGGAGCTCGTCGCCCTTTATGATCAGCGACGCGTTCATCACCACGCGAAGCGTATGGGAGATGATCGCCGTGCCGAAGTTGGCAAAGGTTTCCTGGTGCCAATCGCTATCGTGGTCCCTCATCTGGAACCGCAGCTCCGGGATTATCGACCACAGCAATCCGTTTCTTATCATGTCCGGGAGCGTTTCCATAACGTGGTCGCCCATCAGTATCTTTATGAATTCCTGCGTGATGCGCTCCTGCGACACGCCGTTTAATACTTGCCTGCACTCGACCCAGTTCGCTCCGTCGACGCAACCGCAATCGAGGTACGCGTCGATGGCTTGCTTGGTTTTCTCGGCGAATTGAAAGCCGAGCTGCGAGCGAAATCTGTACGCCCTTAGCAATCGAAGCCTATCCTCCACGAGGCGCTCCATCGGGTCGCCCACGAAATTGATCGATTTATTCTTTATATCCAGCGCCCCGCCGTGCGGGTCCACCGTTATTCCGCTGACCGGGTCGACGTATATCGCGTTCATCGCGAAGTCGCGCCTGGAAAGATCGGTTGAAACGTGCTCGGTATATTGCACGTCGTCCGGCCTGCGGCCGTCGGAATAATTTCCATCCCGCCTAAACGTCGCCACCTCGAAGGCGCACGCGACGCCCTTGTGCCACAGCGACACGATGCCGAAGGCCTCGCCGATTTCTATCGCCTTAAAATCGCCGTCGTCGGCGAACGTTTCCTTAATTTGAACCGGAGTGGCGGACGTCGCTATGTCGTAATCCTTTGGTTGCTTATCGAGC
>Ga0209737_10002201_pt1 | contig 13664 bp, 9 predicted proteins | sample TergutCu122P3_FD_187284 | JGI IMG/M metagenome (GOLD analysis project Ga0209737, IMG submission 187284) | Cubitermes ugandensis P3 segment gut microbial communities from Kakamega Forest, Kenya - Cu122 P3 (SPAdes) (version 2) | ecosystem: Host-associated > Arthropoda: Insects > Digestive system >... | reverse complement strand
TGAGAAAATGGAGAGAAAACAACATTGCGCAAAGTCCGGTCAATGAAATTGTCAAAAACAGTGTATTCGATATGGAACTTTGCCTGATCAAATTTAAAAAGCATTACGAGGAAATATACACCCCAAATGACCTGAAATTTTTGGAAAGAGAAGGCAAGTTACTTTTCCTGACCTATCTAAAACCACTGATTAATGGCTTCGGGTTTTATCATTTTGAACCTGAAACGCGCGACTTTGGCAAACTGGACTTGGTAGTTGACTTTCTGAAACAGCAGTTTATCCTTGAATTGATACTCTGGTATGGCGACAACCACGAGGAAGCATACGAACAGATTGCCGGCTATCTGAAATCCAAAAATATGGATTGCGGCTATCTGCTAACCTACGATTTTCGCAAAAGAAAAGACGTCAGATTCCACGATGCCAAATGGGTAGAATGGGAAGGAAAAAGGATTTTTGATGTCGTCTTGAACGTAGGAGAAGAAGTTTGAGGTTTAACTTCGTTGAGGAATGAAAAATAATCAACATATAAGCACGCAGATGACACAGATGACACAGATTATCGCAGATTTATTGTCAATAAGAAAACCCTCTTTTTTTTCAGATTGTAGGCACATACTCGCTACGCCAATTTTCCATTTTGCGCCAGCCCTTGATATCCGGATACTTCTTCAGGAAACCCTTAACGGTATGAAGACTTTTGCGAATGCAATCCCACAATAAATTATAATCGGTGGGAAAATGAACATTACTCTTCACTACAGTAAAATATCATTATTGGACAAATGATGTAACAAGTCATAACTCACCCCAAGGCACATGCGAACCTGTGACAAAACAAAGATAGTACATAGATTCATGCCGGGACGACCGGTTTTCAGGGAAACCTTCGGCAAATGTTTTTCTATTATGCAGAATATCTTATCATTATAATCCTTAGTTTTCGGGTTGATGTATATTTCGCTGATAGGGGTTTGACCTGTCTTCAATTGAAGTTCGAATCTTTGGCGCTTATTTCTTTTTTTTGGGTGAATAAATTTTTGATACGGCTAAATCGCTTGTTAAACGTGCAAATATACAACTTTTAATGCTTCGCTGGTGATTTGTTGTCCGTTTTCAGCGATTCGTTGAGCAAAAAGACTGGCAATATCTTCCTTTTGAAAGTTAGACAGACTTGAAGAATCCTTTTTGATGTTGAACGGCGATCCCGGATTAGGCGACCGACAGAAAAACCTAGCCTATCGCCTGCCTTATCCTCACCAACCCACACAATAAAGCTTCCAGTTTATCCAGTGGCAACATATTGGCGCCATCTGATTTGGCATTCGCAGGATCAGGATGTGTTTCGAGGAAAAGGCCGTCAACGCCAACTGCTATGCCTGCGCGGGCAATGGTTTCAATCATTTGCGGCAAACCGCCTGTTACGCCTTCGGTGGTGTTGGGCTGCTGCAATGAGTGTGTGATATCGAGCGCTACAGGCAGTCCGGTTTCCTGCATTCTTTTTATGCCGCGATAATCTACAATCAAGTCGTAGTAACCGAACATTGTGCCGCGATCAGTAAGCATCACACGATGGTTACCTGACTGAAGCGCTTTGTCTGCTGCAAACATCATGGCTTCAGGCGCAACAAACTGTCCTTTTTTGATGTTCACCATTTTGCCTGTTTTGGCGGCTGCAACTAATAAATCCGTCTGGCGGCACAGAAAAGCAGGTATCTGCAAAATATCTACGTATTCGGCAGCCATCGCGGCGTCGGTTTCGGTGTGGACGTCGGTTACCACTGGCACACGCAGGTTCTCGCGAATATCTGCCAATATCTGCAAGGCTTTGCGATCGCCGATGCCTGTAAACGAATCAATGCGTGAACGGTTGGCCTTCTTGAACGATCCCTTAAATATAAAAGGAATCTGCAAACGGTCAGTTATTTCCTTGATACAGCGGGCGATATCAAAACACATACTTTCGCCTTCTACGACGCAGGGACCTGCCAGAAGGAAAAAATTACCGCTATCAGTGTGATGGATATGTGGAAGCGTATTAAGCATTTGCTCTAACATTAAACATTGAAAACTGATACTTCCTGTTTTGCTAATTCATATCCCATTTTCATTGCACGAATATTCATATCCACAACATTTTCACCTTTCCGTTCGAAAATAGAACGGATTGCTTTTTCTATTTCGCATACATCCATATTGAGGAAAGGAACTGCCGCTCCAAGCACCACCATATTGGACGCTTTTGTGTTGCCACATTCCGATGCCAACGAATCTGCATCTACCAATACGCGGTTTTGCAATGCGTTCAATTGTTTCATCAGGGATGTCAGGTCGGGATAGTTGCCGATGTTGACAAATGGCTGTGTGTTGGTCACTATCCATCCGCCGGGCGCCAGATAAGGCAAATAACGAAGTGCCTCCATAGGCTCTACTGAAAGAATAATGTCTGCCTTACCTGTGGGAATCAGATCGGAAGATATTGGCTGATTGCTCAGACGGAGGTGAGAATACACCGCTCCGCCACGCTGGCTCATGCCATGCACCTCTGCCTGTTTGATGTCCAAACGATTGTTAACTGCCGCTAATCCAATAACGGTTGCGATGGACAAAATACCCTGTCCGCCTACTCCGGCTAATATAATATCGGTTTTCATAATGTCTGAATTAGGAAAAATGATGAGAAGGGACAAAGGTATGGAATTTATGGAAAAAAGCAAAAGATTATCATTCTGCTACCGGTAAACTGATAATAAAAGTGGTGCCTTCGTCTTTTCGTGTTTTGAAGTTGATCGTTCCACCGGCGCTTTCGATGATGTTACGTACAATGGTCAATCCTACGCCCATGCCGCTCGACTTGGTGGTAAAGTTCGGACGGAAAATTTTTTTCTGCATCTCCTCTGGAATACCTGTACCGTTGTCCCTTATACGTATCCATATCTTCCTGTTAACCTTAATAACATCAGTATGTATTTCAGTTTGCCTGTTTTTAGGTATAGCCTGGAGTGCATTTTTGAACAGATTGATAAATACACGCGATATTTGTTCCTTATCGGCATTGACAAAGGCATGTTCCAATCCGTGGAAATCGGTATGAAACGCCTGTTTGTTTTCATCAATGGCAAATAGCGGAACAACACTGTTGATCTGATCAATAAGGTCGACACGCTCCAGATGCGCCACAGGCATCTTGGCAAAGTTCGAAAACTCGGTGGCTATGGCCGATAGCGTATCAATCTGTTCTACCAGTGAATGGGATATTTTTTCCATGTATTCGTCAAACCGTTCTGACTTGTTATCATAAGCCCGTTTGAGATGCTGTACGCTCAATTTCATCGGTGTCAGCGGATTATTGATCTCGTGGGCGATCTGTTTGGCCATTTCGCGCCAGGCCGATTCGCGTTCCGAGCGCGCCAGGCGGGCAGCGCTACGGGCAAGTTCTTCGATAGCGCGATTGTATTCCTTCACCAAACCACCCACTTCGTCGCGTCTTTCGTAACGGATCGGATCATTTTTCTCACCCAGTTTGATATTTCTAAATTTTTCCTGCAACATCATCAATGGATGCGTGATCTGGTTGCTCATCATCACCGATACAATCACTGTGAGCAGAATAATCACCATGTAGAAGTTGAGCAGCGCCGTTATGACGTTGGAAATCTCTTCGGCAAGTGTGACTTGTTGTGTGAAATACGTAAGATTAAGAAATCCAATTACCCGGTTTTCATCGTTTAAAAACGGTTCGTAAGCCGATATATAATGCAATCCGCCTATTTCTTCATGTTCTATGATAGATGCGAATTGTCTGTAATACAATTTTATATATGCATTTGGATTGATTTGCCGCCCCAGTAAGCCTTTGTCGAAGATGTCGGGAAATGAAGTGGCAATTAATTGTCCACGTACATCAAACAGGTTAATATCAGTAGAGAAAAGACGCTGATAATCAGAAAGCAATCCAGTCAATATATCCCTGTCTTCATCTTCGTTTTCTTCTAAATTTTTCTGAAAAAGCATTATCTCCATCAATTCTTTGTGGATCGCCTTTATTTTTTCTTTTACAATGTCTTTATTCTTATTCTCGTATTGCATGTAGACATAATAAACTGTAAAACTTCCGATTACCGCAAAAGAAATCATGATAATCGCTATTAGGGAATATTGTATTTTATTACGGAAATTCCATCGAAATCTTTGACGGATGATTGGAAAAAAAACGATTAACAAACAAATAGATACAACAATAAAGAAGAAAATGAAAATGCAGGAAAAATTGACAATCAGGTCACTCAATTTTAGCGAATAGGAACTAAGTACCACCATGTTGTTTTCGTCGGGCCGGTAAACTAAATGTTCCCTGGCATCGTAATACACCTTATGATAATCGTTTGGGTCATTTTGAAATACATCGCCACTGAGATCATATTTGTAATCCCCGAATTGTGATATTATTCTGTTGTTCAAATATTTGGCATAAGAGTATCCTTTCATATTTTTGCTTTTGGCTGATCGGTCGTCGAGTAACAATTCCGGATAACCCACTTCATCCAAAGCGCCACTTGGCCATAGTTCAATAAATAAGTGCAAAGGTGGTTCGCCTTCTTTATCTTTGCGAAACCATCCCAAATAGGTGGACACACTATTAGGACGATTGATATAATAAAACTCCGAACGGGACAATTTTGTTCCCATTGTTTCTGTTATGTTTTGAAAATTTGCTTTGCAATTTTCCCATCGCTGTATTCTGGTAATCAACAATTCAGACTTATCGCTACATACCCAGTTTACGAAGTTATACTGATTCCAGTACGAAGAGAAGAAATACTGTTTTTTGATGTAATTAAGCAGATTTTGATTATTAGAGCCGAATTGGAATTCCTTGTAAACAAGATCCACCAAGTCAATTGTATCCGAAATAATCTGATCGGATATGCTCCTGAACAAAAATTCGGCTGATAAATCATGTTGCGATGCCAGGTTGGTGACTAATGTTTTTTTTATATCTTCTTTTTTTTCAAAACTGTATCTGCTTATTTTCACGGAAGTGAACAGACTCAAAACGAAAACCAGTAAAATATAATGCGAATACCTGTATTTAACAGTCTTTTTCAGCCGCAGTATTCCAATAATAAAAACCAGAACAGACAGAAAGAAAATGGCTTGCAGGCTAACGTGCAGACCGGAAATACGCCAGCCTATCACCGCTATGGACAATACTATAATGTATGAAATCAGTAACTGGTAAAATGTCAATTCCTGCTTGCAAAGCAGTACTGCCTTATCGAGCAGGATGCAAAAAGATACGAGAAACATCAGGATAATCGAATAGCCAAACAAACTGATACCATTGAGCAACAACATTCTGTTTGGCTCCTCAAAGACGTCGAGCGAATCAATCACCAATGTTTTTAGCAGGATGCTGATGGCAAAAAAACTCACTATCACCATCATCAACGATATTCCAAAATATGCATAATATTTCCACCGTCGCCTGTATAAAACCGGAAACTTCAGGAACCGGTACAGTTCAATGACAAAGAAACAAATAAAAATACACCACAGGAAGAGTTCTCCAAAAGAAGGAAACCATTCCGTACCGAAATAATCAGGCATAAAAATATCTATTTCATAAAACATTGCAGGTATTTGCCAATGTTGTGTGATATATCGTATTCCTGACAATATCAATGCCAGTACAGGAAGATAGTGATTTTTGGAGGCTGGTGTTCGCAGCATGCCGAAAATACTGTCCAGCAAAATTAGAAGGACAATGAAAGCCAGCAAATAAGCCAATGCCGGTAAATAAATCTGGTATTTGTAGGAACAGGTACTGTCGAAAAACAGCGACCATACAAATCGTCCTTTGCTATCGGTAATTGGGTAATAATCGGCCATTTGTTCCGGATAAATTTTCACGTTGGAAGGAAGGCTGAAATCATTTTGGAAGGCCGTTTTCAGGTACTTGTTTTCAATAAAGTTCACATTTTTTAACAGCGCAAGTCCCACCATTGCATATCCGTTACCTTTCTTCACAAATGAAGCATATTTTCCAGATGCATGTAAATTGTTACCAAGGCTCACGTATGGCTTGTCAAATTCCGATGACGAATATTTTTCCGGTACGGCAACATCATTGGTCGACCAGTAAGCAAGCGTATCGTTGCGGTAAACGAAAAGGTACAATCCCCGTTTTTTAAGATGGTCAGCGTACTTTTCGTGAAAACCGATGAAACGTGATTTAGTGTTGATATTTGCATGAACATATTGCTCCAGAATATCCATGTTTTGAAGCAGTATTTTTTCCTTTTCAGTGAAAATCTTCTGTATCCGCTGTGCATGACGCTCGTCAAATTTTGGAAAAAGAATGTTTTTTTCCACAAGTTTGGCAAACAGCAGCAAACATACAAATATTACCGCAAGCCATATAGACAGGCGCGGGATGCTAAACCTGTACTGTATTAGTTTTTTGTGGCGACCGAATGTGTGTTGATTGCCCACAGTATAAAAAATTAATTATTCAACGCCATATCCATATCTGCTTTTATATCGTCAATATATTCCAACCCCAGCGATAAACGCAGCATGTTGGGATACACGCCAACGGCTGTCTGTTCAGCCTCGCTCAATTGCTGGTGCGTGGTAGTGGCAGGGAAAGTAATGAGGGTACGCACATCGCCAATATTGGCTACATGGCTGATCATTTTCAATCTGTCCAGCACGTTGCTCGCGGCTGCCTTTCCGCCTTTCACACGGAAGGTAAGCACACCGCCAAAACCGTTGCGCAGGTATTTTTTTGCCAATTGATGATATTTGTTTTCAGGCAGGCCGGGATAATTGATACTTTCCACTTTCGGATGTTTCTTTAACCAAAGAGCCATTTCCATGGTATTGTCTAACGAACGTTGCGCCCGCAGCGATAATGTCTCAAGACCCTGTAAAAGTAAAAACGAGTTGAAAGGACTGATGGTTGGTCCAATGTCGCGAAGACCTTCCACACGTGCGCGTACAGCATATGCTATATTCCCGTGTGGACTGCCGCTGCCGAATGATTCCCAGAAGTTCAACCCGTGGTATCCTTCCGATGGCTCGCTGAACTGCGGATATTTACCGTTGCCCCAGTTGTAAACGCCTGCATCAATTACTACTCCGCCCATGCTGTTTCCATGTCCGCCGATCCATTTGGTTGCCGAATGAACCACAACATGTACGCCCCATTCGATCGGGCAGCAGAGGTATCCGCCCATGCCAAAGGTATTATCTACTACCAAAGGAAGATCGTAACTTTTTGCCATCGCAGCCAATGCTTCAAAATCGGGAATATTGAATGTGGGGTTGCCAATATTTTCGACATACAGCGCCTTGGTATTTTTGTCGATCAGTTTGGCCATATCATCGGCACTGTCACTTTTTGCAAACCGCGTTTCGATGCCCATCCGCCTGAACGCAACTTTAAACTGGTTATGCGTTCCACCGTACAGAAATGGTGAACTGACCAAATTGTCGCCTGCTTCCAAAATATTATGCAAAGCGATGAACTGTGCTGCGTGCCCCGTTGCTGTAGCCACTGCTGCGACGCCTTTTTCCAGCGCTGCCATGCGACATTCGAACACATCGGTAGTCGGGTTTTGTAAACGGGTGTAAAGATTGCCAAATTCGGTCAGGGCATACAGGTTGGCGGCCTGTTCGGCGTTTTTGAACTTGTAGGCAGTGGTCTGGTAAAGCGGCACAGTGCGGCATCCGGTCACAGGATCAGGTATTTGACCTGCATGAATCTGCAATGTATCGAAATGTAATTTGTTGGTGAACATAATATTTATTTGGTTTTTTACATTTTCAGAGCACAAAGGTACGATATTTGTGTATCATTTTATCGTGATTTTCGTATAAGTAATTTAAAACTTAAAAAAAATAAATTGATATGAAGAAATTATTTGGATATTTGATTTTGGCAATGATGCTGATAAGCGCCTGTGAAGGACCGATGGGGCCTCCGGGAAAAGATGGTTTAGATGGCAGAAATGGAAGGGATGGCAAAGATGGCACGTCTACACAATGGTTTATTCAGGATTGTGAGGTCTTCTCCGAGCACTGGAAACGTGTTACTGATCCTTTAATGGGGAATATTTTTGAATATGGCTTTAATATTTCTAAATTATCATCTTTTGTCATTACTGATGGCGCTGTGGTTTGTTATTTGATTCAAGATAATATCCAAACTCCCTTACCGTATACATTTTTTGGTGAATATAACGGTTTTCTTTATTCAGAAAACTATACTTTTGAAGCCAGTCCGGGATACATCAACTTTATTGTCAAGGTCAGCGATTTTGACACAGAATTTCAACAACCCTTAAAATGTAAATTCAGGGTTGTTTTGATGTGGTAACACGTCAATTTTTTAATTTCCAAACAATTCTGCTAATTTTGTTGCCAGAGCCTCAACATGCAGGCCTTTGGAAATGATTTTTCCATCCTTGTCCAAAAGAACAGTGTGAGGGATCGAACTTACCGAATACAGTTTTGCTGCTGCGCTTTGCCAATATTGTAAATCCGACATGTGCGGCCATGTGAGATGGTCATCATTGATCGCTTTCACCCAGGCCTCTTTACTTTGGTCGAGCGAGATACCCACAATTTCGAATCCCTTGTCTTTATAGCGTTTATAGAGTTCAACCACTCGCGGATTGGCCATACGGCAAGGCTGGCACCAGGCAGCCCAGAAATCGAGCAATACATATTTGCCTTTTCCGGCATAATCGGATATCGAAATGGGTTTGTCGTCGGGCGTTTTAAGCGTAATATCAGCAAACATTTGCCCGATGGCTGACCGTTTTTGCGATGCAACCTGATCTTTGAGCATTTTCACCCATTGCGATTCGTCAGTTTTTGCATCAAAACCATTTGCAACCTGCTCTAACTGTGCCCCGTCTAAAATCTGCATCAATGAAGTGCCCACAATAAAAGCAGTGGCTATTTTACCGGGATACTTCCGTGCAAAATTGACCATATAATTTGTACGGTCGGCATTCATTTTTTCCATTTGCGTCCGAATATCCATCACGGCATCCGGAGAAGCAACACTCGACGAACTCATGGCAATATACGAATCTTGCAGTTTCTTCTGCTGTTGGCCATATTTTTCCAACTCGTTCAAAAATTCCATGAAAATCTCATTTTCCTTCGATCCGCTTACTTTCGCCTGACCAATATTTTGCATGTCAATCAAAATCCGGATATTAGTATTTTCAACAAAAAACTGCACTGGACCCTGATTGTCCACATACAACATGCAAAATTCGGGATAAGGTGCGTTTCCTTTCAGGGTAAATTTCCCTGCCTGCACTGTTGCGGTACTGACTTCAACCGGCTGAAGATTGCGAAACTGCTTCAGCGATACGGTTTTTCCGTCGGCGCCTTTCACCTCGCCGGTAATTACATATCCTTGTCCATCGACGCATGATATTACGGCAAACGCCATACATAAAATTAAAACAAACTGTTTCATTGATGATTATTTTAGGGTGCAAATCTACAAACTAATCGGGATAAATCAAAATAAGATTCCTGCAGAAACGGTAAACACTCTGTTACGTATGGGATATGTTTCGTTAGCAACTTGTGCAAAACCCCATGAATATTTGAAAGATAACTGAAATTTCCATACATCAAAACCGGCGCCGGCGCAAGCGCCTATATCCAATTTATTGATTTCGTTGAAGGCTTCGGTGGTGGCCACGCTGCCGTTTTCGGTAATCTTGAAGGCATATGCTCCATATGGTGCAACAAAAACAAAAGGTTTTACCTCTGCCATGTGTAAACGGTACATTGCCTTCACAGGAACTTCAATATAGTCAATATCGTATTTCCACACGCCACCGTTGAGCATGCAGCCTTTGCGGGAATATAAAACTTCGGGTTGAACCGCAAAACCTTTTGGCCAAATAATCTGTGCTGCAACCCCTCCTGCAAACCCGGTAATAACGTCCTGACTGGTGCCTTTTTTACTTTTAATGGTAGCAATATTTTCACCTGCTACGATACCGTACCTGTATTCAATCAGATCAGTTTGTGTGAACTTTCTACGGGGTATGGTACAGGAGGTTTTGGCTTTGTTTTGGGATTTGGATTTGGATTTGGGTCTGGGATAATTATTGGCTTCGCCAGACCAGGGCAGCCCAAAAAGAAATATAATAAACAGAATATATCTACAATTTTTCACTTTTTTACGATTCAGGTATGTACATACTACCTAAATATACGCAAAAAGCATAAAATGGTTTCATTTCGTAAATTGTAAATCGAAATTCACTGCTAATCCCATTTTCGTTTGGCAAACCAGCGTTCGATCAGCGATAGATTTACCGATAGAAGCGCATATCTTTCGGAAATGCCACCGCGCTGTCCGGTACCTGATTCACCAATATTAACTGCAATATTGACAAACGAAGGGCTTCCTCCGCCTCGATACGTAAAAAAAGGAAGACCCACGCCAAACGATATCGAATAATCCTCCAACTGATAACCGTTTATTTTTATGTTGGACTGATTGTAAGATGCACCCAAATGGATACGTAAGAAATCGAAATTCTTTTCAGGCTTGTTTTTTTTGGGAGATATCTGTAAGCCAACGCTGTATGTATGACTGTCAGAAAAGGTCATTGTCGTGTAACGCATACGGTTGACTGACCAGTTCCGGTATTGATACTCGGCTGCTAAAATCCATTCGGAGGCTTTTTGGTTGCGAAGAATGGAAAACCCCGCGCCATACGATTCGGGTATATATAATTTAATGTCGGGCATACGCTGGTTTTGTTCAATGGAGTAGTTACTGGCAATCATTTTCTTATGTTCAATGGCCATTTTTGATTTATATCCATATATTCCGCCAACAGTGATGTTGGTGTGTTGTCCAAACCAGTGGGAATATTGTGCGCCAAAATCAAAATATAATTTTCCAACCTGATAGGTTTCCTTTTTGGTTAAAATATCTTCTTCTGCACTATGGGTGTAATTGCCAAACAGGTACGATGATGTTACACCCAGCGAAAAACCTCGAAACAGTTCGTAAGCGTTGGCCCAATAAAAATTATTAACGCCTCCCTCGCCTGAATAAACACCTTTTGTAATTTCGGCAGTTCCCGGTATTACTTGCTGGCGGTTCAATTGATAACCCACATTACTGTAAGGAGACAGGCCTACGCTGCTCGTCCATTTTTTCGACAAACGCAAACCCATAGCCAAACTTTTGAAGGTGAAGTCCATAGTTCGTCCTTTACGGGCTGATGTAAAAAATTCCGAAAATTTCATACCTGCAGACACGTCAAGGATAAATCGCAGCGTATCGATTCCGGTTAAACCCGCCGGATTGCGACGGTTCAAAAAATTATTCGACTGAAATCCAATACCCACAGAACCCATTCCGGTGGTGCGACCAAAATCGCGTGTTTCAATTTCGCCAATGCCAAAAATTGATAATGGCGAACTGGTGCTATTTTGCGCCTTTACTACCGGCAAAAATAACAACATCAATAATGTGAAAAATAATAACTGTCTATTCATGGTACTGCCACATAAATAACTTCCAATACGATACGGTTTTCCCTGCTTTTTAATTCGTTTTTGCTCCAATAATCCTGATTGCCGAAAACCAAACGTTGCAGGGTGGTTTCATGCGAATCAACAGGTATGATCAAAGATAAAGCCCATTTATTGTATCCGTATTTACCAAGTTGACTGGAAATGAAATCAGTAACATCAAATGAATATTGTGGAAAGTTTGGGCTTTGTATATTTTGATAATCTTTTGGGAGATTCCCATCCTGTGGGCCGGTTTCCCGGTCAGCCGTTGACGGCGGTTTGATCGCGCTGCTCAACGGCTTATCACTTACCGGATCGAAATAATAAATATTGAGTTTGGGAGGCAATGGTATCGTGTCGTATGAACGTTGAATGGGACGTACAAACAAAGTGGCTTTTTTAATTTTCACAATTTGCCCCAATCCCATCAAATTGTTCAAGTGCGGAAACTCCAATCGTGTGTACATTGGCGTACCCGACATGATGATGCCCTTATTATCTGTTAGACGCGAAGATAATGCTTCGCTTTTAGAATTGAATGGAGGCAGCTTTGATTTGTCATTAGTTAAATGATAAAAACAGTTATTCAGGTTTGACTTGAAAAGCATCGTTCTTTCTTCCTTGTAGGTAGAATTGATGTGATAATAAATTCGTATCATACAGGCAGAATCCTGAAGATTCAAGCCATATATGCAATTATTTCCAGTTCCGGCGTCAACCAAAAATCCGGGAAATGTTTTCAGAAATTTGTCCGTTTTAAAATCATCCATATCTCTTAATATTCCCTGGAACAACCACCGGCCAAATGAATTGGGAAGTCTGACTTCAAATTCATTATTCTGAATATCCTTCACTTTTATTCTCTGCGCTGTATCAGCTAATTGATCGCCAACAGGCATTGTTGAAGTAGAATACAAATTGCCGTCGTCCCGTTTTTGAATGGGTTTCAAAAGTTTGGATACCTTGAACGCAGCGCGTCTTACAGTATCTCCATAATAATCGCCGGTGGGGCGCAATACCAGCGTTACCGAGTCGAATCGTGCATCCCTGTCGCTTTCAACGTCTGAAGTACGGGCAAATTCGATATAAGTTTGCGATCGGATCGTGCCAATTTGCGAGTCATAATAAGTGCCGGCAAAACCGATTCCTTTACCTGATGTAAGTACAGAATCGGATACTACCAGATTGGAAACCTTTATGGTAACCGTATCAATAATACCTTGCATAGAAAACGGCTCGCCAACAAAATAATCGCCAACGTCAAAGCTATTGTTCTTACACGAACCGAAGAAAAAAACCAAAAATAACATGCCTGTACAGGCAATTTTCCAAATACAATTCATTAGTTTAAAATTACGGCGCAAATTTATTGATAATTTTTGTTTTTTCCAAATTATCTTTTTGCATCTTCCAAAAATAAAAAAATCTAACATTCATTTGTTTTATTTTAAAACAATTTATATCTTTGCATTATTATTCTTAAAGAAGAATTTATGGAACAGGAATTGTCGCAAAAACAAATAGGACATCGGGTAAAGATGCATCGAAAGGCTAAAGGATTGTCGCAGGAAGAATTGGCTGAACGGATTGGGCTTTCGCGATCGTCATTTACACAAATTGAAAAAGGCAACAGGAATCTGACAGTGATCGAATTACATAAAATAGCCTCAATTTTTTCACTGTCTTTGGACGAATTTTTGTATGCCAGTAATTCCAGTGATAAAGAACTGTTGACTTTGAAAGATGACGTCCCGGAGTCGAAATTGAATATCAGGGTATCAGTTCCCAAAATGCAGATTGAGAAGTTGAAAAATGTGTTGCTTTATATATTGGAACGTTGTGCAGGCAAACCGAATGTTGGTGAAACCGTTTTAAATAAACTGTTGTATTTCTGCGATTTCAACTATTACGAGCTGTACGAAGAACACCTCACCGGCTTGCGATACAAAAAATTGCCCTACGGACCAGTTCCTCAAAATATAGACCGGATTCTCAACCAAATGGTTGAAGATAAACTGTTAATACAAATCAATACCGAATACCACGGTTTCAGGCAAACCCGCTATATCCCGCTGGAAAGAGCCGATTTG
>Ga0209737_10002200_pt1 | contig 13666 bp, 7 predicted proteins | sample TergutCu122P3_FD_187284 | JGI IMG/M metagenome (GOLD analysis project Ga0209737, IMG submission 187284) | Cubitermes ugandensis P3 segment gut microbial communities from Kakamega Forest, Kenya - Cu122 P3 (SPAdes) (version 2) | ecosystem: Host-associated > Arthropoda: Insects > Digestive system >... | reverse complement strand
TCTGAATTTTATATGAGTGGCTTGCAAAAGTTAGAGCAACGGGCTATGAAGTGTATTGAGCTTCGTGGGGAGTACGTTGAATAAATTCCGAGTTTGGTCGCTGTTAGCTTGTTTCCTTCCTGGTCGGGCTAAGGATTTATCAGCACCTCGTCTTATATTGGGAAGCCACGAACAGCACATGGAAATTACGCTGTTAGAATTGGCGATAACAATATCTGACCTTGAGTAAGTGAATGTAAACGCTATGCAAGAGCGAACAAGAACTGACCAATACTAGAGTTTCAGTATCTAGAACTGGCTGCAATGGGACACCTGCAGAATAAAATGGGGGAGCAACAGGCAAGCCACAATACCGCACACATCGCAACTGACGTGACGGTTGCGAAAAGCTCCGAACTGTCTGAGCGGAAGTGCTGCTGCTCGCTCATATCAAGTTTCTTCACTGCGTAGCATAAACTGCTACTTGAGCAATCGAGCCCTGCTTGTGGTTTAAGATTACGTTTTATTGACAAAGGATATTACATTATTATTCCATCGGTTCACTCCAGATTTATTCGTATTAACGGAATGACCAACGTAGAACGAATGTTGTTTCAAAAATACATTAACCCGTTAAAGACTAAACGTGTCTGTTTTATATAAGGACTCAGTGCGTACCGCGCAATAAGCGCTTTCCAACTCGGTTATACAAAACCAAACTGCTAATGTGTAAAGCAAAATTCGCTGTTTGTTATGAGATCCGTACAGAAGACCAAGTAGAATTTTTGAATGTTAAACCTGGTGGTACGTAAAGTAATCGCGAGGCTTTAAAAGTTTATCATTATTAGCATTTAAAAGTACTCTACTCGCCCTTCATCAATGACAAATTGGCGGGTTAATATTTAGCGCAATGGAAAGTGTACTTCGCAGGAACCTTTTGCTGCATGAGAAACTGTTGTGATGACGAAATGTTGACTTTGGCATACTTAAGTTTGCATTCACCCCCTTTTCAATATTGTGGAGGGTACAACGGGATATACGTACGCAAAATTCAGGTTCAGCCTCGCAAGCAAACGGACACAGCTGCTTTGCCGAATCAAATTATCTACAGCATTTATGTCTTGTAACTGACCACGTCTACAACATGAAGTTTCGTCAAAATCAGTTCAGCAAGAACTGCCCCGATGCCAGACTACAGACGGACGGAAACGACCTAAACAATAAGCACTGTTTTCGAATTTTGCGTGGCGAAAGCAGGAAACGCCCACTATGGTTGATAATGATTCAGAACGTTGTTGGAATTATGTTTGCGGTACAAACTTTAATAGTAATTGTAACTCTAACCATGTTTTGAAAGCTATAGCGTATTACAAAGTTTACTTAAGGACAGTTTGGCATGAATATTAAGATTGTACATGCCATTGCGTCAAACAGTTTTTGGATACCGGCGAACAGTTTGGCATGCGAGACCAATACAGTAATGTCTGCTGTGGCTGATGCAGTCGCTATCCATTTCGCAACACCGGGACATTACCGACACGCCTTTGCCAGTGGGGGTTGGGTCACGTATGTTGCTCTTGCTCTGATATGCAGCACATTTGCAATGCTAATATTTGTGCCTCGCTAAAAACATTAGACTCTAACGAAATGAAATAAAAACACAACTGCCATTCTTAATAGATGTCTGATGAAAAAGTCATACTTTAGTGTATCCTGAAGGCTGGCTAGGGTAACACAAATGCAACAGCATCAAAAATAGCTTGAAATATCAAGACAGAAACTCTGAACAGGTACGTAACAATTTCAAATGTGTCGTAATATTATTTCTGACTTCGTATTTTGACGAATCAAGAAAGTTTATATGCTCGTAATTTATAACATTTAATAAATTAATTAAATTAACGTGACTAACGCACCCATAAAACAAATTAAATAATACCGAGAGATATATAAACCTAGAGCAGCCACTTGGAAATCACACCTTGATGACATTGCTAGTCTAACATGCAAAGAGCCTTAAAGACAGCCAGGTACGTGTATTACGTGTGCGACAAATTGAAACTGTGTAACACTATTAACGAAATCCTGTTTTCTATAAAAGAACATCTATTACACATTAGAAATGTGCAACTGCACGTAACTCATTTCGGAATACAAGGCCGGAGTAGACCTGTGTCTTTCTACACTGTTTCACTGTTAGTAATAATGAAAAGCAAAATGTTTTGGTCACAGACACACTCAGTGTTTCAACAGTAACAATATTTTAATCCGTACCCAAAACAGACTTTCTGTACGGAACTTAAAATCTACACTGGGTAAGTTACACGTTATACTTACGCGAACTGTGGTAATAGAGTGCTTGTGCAGTTACATCCCTCGGTATTAAGTGGTATACATCCTTGAATACGTAGGGCTATCCTTTCCACAGCAGTTCACAATTCAGCTGCAACTACAGCATTAAATAACAACACAAGGAAGACAGGACATTAGTTCTTACTCCTCCCCCAGTCACTGACTCCGTTTACTCACGGCGTCAGCAAAGGTGGGACAGCTGTAACTTTAAAAGAAGATATGTTACTCCTCCTTCGTACTGCAACGATAAACGATAATCGATTGCAAGGAATGTAAACCGCAAGAAGTACTGAAGAAGGACAGTAGGTTGTACACTCTATAAATCGTCGCTAATTCAATTTTTGGTCAGTCATATAAGGTTCTCACGGCGTTGAAGCTTGCGATCTGCTGGGATGTGACGCCGTTTGGGTAACAAACTTGCGGACGAAAGTCGGAGGCAGCTCCTCCGAAAAGCTGGGCCCCGTCTACGTGTAACAAACAGCAAAGTGTTACACTCCGAATGCAAATAGTTGCTTTAATGTCTAGATCTTACGCCAGGTCTAAGCAGGGTCGGTGACCGCGGGAAACAGGGAATTTTATGTTTGTAGGATACAAGGTTTCTTTATTTGCCGGATTAAATTCAAAAATGAAATTTCGTCGTTGGTATAAGATACACAAAACTGCGCTTCCATCAAGGCAAACAATCCCTATAAGTTGATCTCCCTGGTAAGTGTTTGTGGTGACCACAGAGGCTAACGAATTACATGCCGGTCTACTATTGGTAAAAATGATGTGCACAGTATATGAGATAATGACTTCGGATAGCCGCCCTGAAGATGAAGGCAATAAGTTCCTCATAAACGGCGTCACTTTCGAGACGACAGTAATATTCACAGGCACACCCGTTAGAACCTGCATCGTTCATTCTGAAAAGTACCTTAACGAAAAGCGTAGAGCCAATCTGCAAGCAATACAAAGATCTAAAATCTTAGTGATTTTTTTGGATCGCAGACACAGAAAGCTATTCTTTTAACCCTTCGAAGTCTGAAGTTCCTAATATATTACTTTAGAATAAGTTATATAATTTCTCATATTTTTGTTACATAATTTGATATTCTACTTAATGGTAGATACACACTGCATCTACTTTACAAATATCTACCGGTTAAGGCCGTTTGAGGAAATAATAGCTGTTTTTGTAAAAATCGTATGAAACACAAATAGGTTGTGTGAGTACAAACGTGGGGTTTGTACACGTGAAGTACATGCACGCACTAAACACTACTTTAAACGTGATGAGGTGTAGACTTATGCTTATGTAGCTCCTTAGGGGGGAGAGGAGCAGAATGGTCAGCTTTACGCCCCCGCCGCTTTGCGCTGAAGGAAAGGCGTTGGGAAAAGAATGGCTCTGTGAGCCGGTGTCACTACTGAGTTTAAAAACTGAATTATGGGATCTTAATTCCTTGATTAAGGGCAACTGCACATGTAGCGGCAAAGTGCATGGACTTCTGCCTTCCTTTAAAATTACCACTTCATTAGCGTGCGGACGAAGGACAAGGTCTCTCGATATAGCTGGAAGCTGCGAATATAATGTAGAAGCCGTTGCAGACAGCGCACAAGGGTGGTTACAGAGATTTGGGGTTGGAAGGGGCTAAAAAATTCTCACCACGAAGAAAAAGACCACAGCAAATTACGTAATATTACAAATGGTCTCAGTCTTCGCTGCTCTTGCGAGGACGATAATGAACATTTGGGTTCTACGAGCTCAGAATTCGTGACTAGCTCAGCGGCTGTCAGCCTCTCAGGAAAGTTGCTGCCATATGTGCGCGTGCTTAGCCAGTTCAGACTATTGTCTTCTGGACTACGATGCCACGTAGTCTGCCAGCAAGTTACAGACCTGCTGCCTTCCATCAACAGAGCACGTGGAACTTGTAGCAGGAGGTCCTCCAGAACTGCGGTACCCTCTGACGTCACATTCCAGAAAACGATCGTCTTCATATACATTACCGTAAGATCCTCAAATCTGACAGACTGAGATAGTTAGCCGGTCACTCAGTCAGTCAGCAGGTAATATAAGAAACTGGCGATGAAATTCACATACTCTTTGATGTTAATACTCTGTGTAATTTCATACGAGTACAGTGACGACTGCCTAGTTTTTCAGACGCCGGTGGTACTGTAATGTTTACAAAAAAAAAATTATTACTCTAAACATACAGAAGTCGATATATTACCCAAACATTACACTCAACAAAAATGCAATGAAATTTTATTTTATTGGGCGAAATGTTTGGGTAACATATTGAATATAAAAAAATGAGCAGTATGAATAACATAAAAATACCGAAGTCAGTATGTGGTTTGGCTATATCAATCATCACAGCTGGTGTTTCAAAATTGTGTTGATGAAGATTAAGACTGGGGTTTATCTTCTGTCTTGTCCTTCCAAAATAATTCAGCGTGATTGTTATCATAATCCTTTTGGAGCAGCTGCAGTGCCTTCGTTTGAAAGGCGGCTAGCTGACGAATTTCGTCCTGGAAGAAGAAATGTTGGATTTTACATATGTCACTGTTGCTTTGAAGAAAATGTTTAATTAAACAAATGTTACGTTTAGAGTAAAAACTACTGACAATTTGCAATATAATCGGAGAGAGAAAAAAGTTTGTCAGAAGTGGGATTCGAACCCACGCCCTCAGAAGAGGACCAGAACTGCTCGTTCAACCTACAGCGTAGGCAAGTACAACCTTGAGTCTGGCGCCTTAGACCGCTCGGCCATTCTGACACGCTGACGCATTCGCGCAACGTCATATACATATGTTGATCCAGCTATTCAATCCTGTGAACACCAATGTTAACGTTTGTCACCATGGTAACCACAGTAATCATATCAACTTTCCAAACCTTGATAACAAAGGCACAAAGGCAAGCATGATAACGTTAGGAAACAAAGTAGCCATAAATGTAAATGCATTATATCTACGTGTAAGGTGCGTGTCCCCCCCCCCCCCCCCCAACCAAACTTGAATTTTCTAGGCAGACTAAGTAAAATCGCCCAGTACAAAATTTCACAGGAATCCGTCTAGCGGGAGTCTTAGTTTTCCACGCGGGCGGACGGACGGACAAACGTGGCGGAGCTAATTGTGACCTTTTATCAACTGTGCGGCTAAAAAATCAAGAGGCCGTTTCACGAACACTGAATGGTTAGGAATGATGAGTGTATCAGTTCATGAGGCTGACGTTCAAAATTTCTGTTTCTAGTTCACAGAAAACACGCCGCGTGCCAATTACAAAGAACAAAGGGTTCATATTATTTAGGGAGATAATTGTTACCACTCTGTTTAAATAACTAAGACATTTTATTTTATATTCGTTTCATGGATAGTACGTAGCTGGAACGGTATTTTGAAATTACTCCTTCCTCCAAATTCTACATATTAACTTCAATAGAAGTTAATAGAAGTTAATAATTTCGTTTCAAACAAATAGTTTTCCGATTAAAACGCATAAAATATACTCTTCTGTTTATTAATTTCTAACCCAAAAGATATATTACTATACTATTATTGTCATTACGACGAATTAAATGCAGGGATTTCAACTGAAAACCTAACCCAGTGACGCGGCATAATTAACTGCCTTGCATCATTTCCGCATGTATCATACAAGATATATAAAATACACCTTACCGCTTGTTAGAGTAAGTGTTTGAAATTGCCTACTTCAGCTCTTCCACATGGTTGATTTCGCGTGAAACCGTATTCAGAATTTCCTACGAAACTATTCATACAATAAGGTATCGGTTTCCACAATGAAAATACTCTATATCCAACAGTACTGCATTCTCACAAACAAACCTGACGTATCGTTATATCAATCATGCAGAGATTATTCTTCTTTTTTAAAGTTCCAACTTTTGCTCATACAGAATACATAAACATAAGGTTCAACCTCGAACAGGAAACGAAGGTCCAGAAAAGAAGTAGACTATAGCTCTACTCTTTCTTTAACCTCTGCGCTAGAGGGGGGTGGTTGGTCAACGCCACGCCCCGGACGCTTTACCCCCGGTAAAGACCCGGTACCCACTGTATAGGAGCTGGGTGAGCCCCAGGACCGGTCTGGACGGGTGGGAAAAATATCGCCGCCACCGGGATTCAAACCCCAGACCACCCAGCCCGTAGCGAGTCGCCATACCGACTGCGCTGTGCCGGTCCACTCATGCAGTATACCAAGAGGTACAATTTCTTAACGGGTAGAAAATCGCCTTTTGCAAATAACACTACGCTGTGCTACATAACACAGGGTGTAGATCCACCACGAATCAAGTTTAGTATTAGATGTCTGCATACTGCTGAGGAACGATCAAAATACGTGTATCAAGCATATAAGAACTTTGACTACGCATATATTTTGATGCTGGTTTTTACATCCTATGAGCATAGCTGTGGAAATTTGTAAGGCACAGTGATATTATAATGTGTATTTTATCATGCTGTTATGTTTTAAATATATCGGTGTGTATACTCCCTGGTGATGGTGGGTGGCTGCCGAAAAGTGTATAGAGAAAAGAAATTGTACTTCTAGGTATACTATATGTGCAAAAGTTGTTTCTTTAATAAAGAAGTAAACCCTAAATTTCTGTTACACCATACTTCACACGTGTCACACAGCGGAATGAAGTGGACCTCACTACGGCAGTGGTGCCGGTGAGTCGTCAGATGTGCGTTGTCGATAATTTCTAGACAAGAACACGAAACAGTATTTCGTAATGTGTTCACCATGCGTCAAGCCTGTCCGTGGGCTGAAGAAGGTCATTCCCCACAGCTACACCATCACTTGGTAAGTTATATTATACATTATGTATTACAGGCCCATGAGGGAAGGTAAGGTTGAAGCTTGCCCGTGCCTCTGGGTTCGGATTTCAATTGCCCTTCCCGCATTTAAATACGTATTCTATACACGTTAAACTTATCGCATAAAACCTCGAAAATCTGCATAGTGATTAGGTTCGTAATTGTAGACATATAAACTTTTTCACACGAAATGCAAGAGTGTTCGTGTTGTATCGTCCGTCTGACATTACACACACTTAGCTCCAACGATTCATTTGCTGACGCCTTTAGACGAGCTAGGCAAGAGTTTCGCAAGGTCGCCATGTTGTTACTTTATACTCTACAAAAAATACTGCCTCAACGAAAGTCACATATATTGTTCAAAGGTCCATTACAACGCATCATTTCAGAATCCTAAAGTAAATGGCGCTGGTGTTTCTCTTATCTCAGAGTTTCGCGCGTCCTCTTTGGTCCTAATTATTGATGAAAGGAAATTAAAAACATAGGCAATGTACGAGTAACGTAACATTGTGGCGTGTTCGGATCTTTGTTCCCTCAAACGCAGGTTACCATTCTACTCTGTTTACTGGTAGAACTTTTGCTACGAAACGAGAGAGGAATATCAAACTTTTTACCACACAATAATGAGTTATCTTTCATATTGTTAAGCTACATACGAGTATGTCGCTGTCAGTATAGAATGTACTTAGATATTCCTGTATAGTGCCTCACATTTTTATCCGATTTTGACCAAACTTGAATTTTCTCGGCAGATTTTAATAAAAGTCCCCAGCATAAAATTTCAAGAAAACACTTCTAGAGGAAACCGAGATGATACATGCGGACGGACAGTCGTACGGACGGACGTGTATGACGTAGGTACTAGGCACTTTTCGTGACTTCGAATGCGCCTGTGAAGTAGGCTGCAGAGTGTTTTCCTGTACTGTAATAGTCATACCAATATCTGCTAAAATACTTTAACTCGTTCAAGAGTTGACAGTATACGCCAAATGTTTACAATTTTAACACAGCAGAGTAGGTTAAAACGTACGCAGAAAAAAGTTCTGCACAGTAGAAACATCCCTTTGCGCCACTCTAAGTGCTGGAAACCTGAACTGAAGTGTGTTTTACTCCTACGTAATATGCCCATCCGAGTTCGCGATATAGCTACTCTGTTCGCTGTTACACGTACAAGTCACACTTTATTCCGCTTTAAATGTTCAGGAAGGAGTGTGGCTACCCTAACAACCCTTCAGAGTTGTATGTACAACCTAATTTAACAATAATATCTTTGCATCCTCTCCACAAATTGCATTTTTGGATTTTATATGATCCCCACAATAAACAGAGGCTATTTCGCTCAAGAGCGTAGCCCATATACGAGTATCTTTATAATGGAGACGTAGTTTAATATCTATGAGTAAAGAATTCAGCTTTTAAGTACTGATTATATAAATTTCAGGCTTTAAAATATTAATTAGTACATTAGCCTTTTTACAGTTCTATTTGTATCACAAATAGATGCTTCCTGCTTATAGGATCTGATTATACTGTATTAAGACAGAAGATGTTGAACTAACACTTAGGTTTCTCATATTCCAGAAAATAATAGTCTTTAACCAAACAAAGAAACAACAAAGTACTTTCCTCGATAAACTGAGTGTTGCTAAGCTTGTTAAATATTATATCGAAGGTGCAGTGCTGCCTTCACAAGAACACAAAACACTTTTCCCTTATCCTGAGCCAAATATATCCAGTCCATGTCTTAAAATACTTTGTCTTTTAGATATGTTTTAATAATATCCTCCGATCCATGCCTGCATTTTGAAAGTGGTCTCTCCCTTCTTCGACTAAATTTCTGCTGTCCTTTTTCATCCCTCCCATACTAGCTACAAGTCTTGAACTCCCAGTTTCCTTGATTTTACTGTCTTCGAAACGCCTGTGAAGAATGCAAATAGTGACATAGATTACATAGAAAAGAAAGAAAATTAGTTCAGTTTTTTAATACTTGCAACCAAGAATTTGCTGTCTTCGTCGTCAGACCTGACAGCAGCACCGCTCTGTAATTTAGGTGGGGGGGGTCCTCTTGCCGGCCTTCCAGTCCTGACGTTCTGGTGTGCCACAGCTCAGCAGAACATAGTGCTGAAACATGCAGCCCCATCTTACGGCTCTAAGTGAAATTTCAGTCTCTAACAGTGGTTCGTAACTATGTCTTCCGGGATTTGACACCGGGTAGTCTGCTTCGTCTGTAATGAAGACAGTGGACGGTTCGTCCGAAAAGTAACGGACTATAAGCCTATGCAACGTCACATCCATGAGGACAATGATCTGCAAAGCTAAAAGAAACTCTGCGAGTTTAACATTAGTTTGGAATAAATTTCCCACCTTCTACGGAAAGCAAAGGATCAGCACAAGGGACAGCCACTGGTTACTGTCCTGAGTCACTTTCTACCGGCAGGCCTAATATCAAACCTTTTTGTGTTTGCAAATTAATGACACTCCTCACACTCTTCTGTGTCTGAGGCATCCCTAGGCTTTGAGATACTTTCCTTTTCGAAATGCTTCCCTTCACAAGCTACACGTTTATTACAAGGCTCCACCCACTTCTCAGACACGTGCAGTAGGCCATTTTGTAACATCCTTCGTACGGTCATGTAGGTGGCTTGCGTCACGCCATTGTCAGAGCCGAATTATGCCGCAGCAGCTCTTGTTTATTCGTTGGAAAAGCCCAGGTTTGGACTTGGTTGTGGGTGTTCCACAGGTGTTCAACGGATGTCTGATAACGCTGGCTCGGCCTGTTCTGCGGTAGGCCGTGTGGCCATGCACGGTTTTGAAGTGAAAAGCACACTTTCATCAAGAACTTGGGCATCCTTTTGCGTATTCTCCAAATTTCAGTGTATTACCAGTAACTCCAAACAAATTTTGCTTGTTAGTTACCCAGCGCTAAGCCAAACAGGGAATACAAAGTAATATCACAAACACTTTTCCATGCGAAGGCTCCGTGCAAAGTTCCTTCGAGGAAGGCGAGCCTTTTTGTTGCCAAACACTTGATTTTTGTTGATATTTCAGTTCATAATACCCGATCCAAGACTAATTAGGGCGATTATGTACGATACGAAATTAGGGTTTCGCTCAAAAGGGTTAAATTTCGCTGGCAGACATCCACGCGCCTTCATTTTTTGTCATGAAAGAAATGGAGTAGAATTCGCAATGCAGCCAGTCGGAACATGTGTAGCTGACTGTATAAAATGAGCTGCTGAACCCTCTACAATGATACATTTAAGCGGTCATACAATTGAACAATGTTAATCTTCTGTCCTGCTTCAGCAGTCATTTAAGTTTTGCGATTTGACATCTGTGGCGGCAGTGCTTGGTTCCCGTATCGAGCTTCGTCAACCACCTATTTATTACCTTCTTCAAAATACCTTCAAATTCTGATAATTGTAGATCTTCTTATTAATTCTAGTTCATAAGCTTTCTGTTAAATCTGTAACGTTCGTGCTGTTGTTTCCGACCTCCAGGCAAAATTATATCGCAAACTTCAGCCATTAAACACTCCCTCCACTAAGATGGGTCTGTCAGTTGTCTCGTATAAACTGTTAACAGTAGAACGGTAACTGCTGGTAGGAGTGACACATCACATTTCAGGTCGCAATGCCATGCATGCCTTTCCTCAATTGAAGCACTGCTTCTCAAACTGGTGGCCCTCAGAACGCATGTGATCATTTCGAATGATTTTGGCAGCCCGCGAAACTTTGCAACAGAATTTGTAAATACTACCCAAACACTGAAATTTATAATACGCAAAGCTTTCGTTTGGACAAGACTGTAAACTCGCTTATCAAATTCGGGGAAAAAAAACTTTTCCCAAGAGCATAACGATAAGTCAGTATAAAAACATCACAAAAAATATGGTAAGGTTACAGCAACATTTGTAATTGGAAAATTTTGCCTATCAAGGTATCTTTAATGCTAAACAACAAATTTTGTATAACATTAATGAATCGAATGCATCAGCAGTTAAGCGAGTTTTATACCCCCCCCCCCCCCCCCCTTGACGGAAAGAAAATTTATTCGAGAGTGTGTAATTATAAATGATAGCTTTATATGTTCGGAACAAAATACAAGTATTTAGGAACATGGGTTTCAGTTTAAATACAGTGGCTGAACGTATTAACGACATAGCAAAGAATTTGAGGGATCAACTGAAGTGAGAAGTAGGACTTTTCAAGCCTAATGGACAGCGGTGAATGAAAACACTGTTGTTAAAGATACATCTTAACTTGCAGTGAATATTCGCGGCTTTGATACGAAGTTTACAATCCATGAAAATTTCTGGACTTAATTCCTGTGCAAGGATTTATTACTGGAGAAGATATTTTCTGGGAAATAAATAATTTGCTCAAAACCGTGAGCGTGATTGTGTGAAATGCGTGTGACGGAGCGGTTTTTTGAAGGTTATTAAAAGGGCCTTGTGTGGTCAAACTAACAAAAAACTCGACAGTACTATTCACAGATTTCTTTGTACAGTACTCCATGAAGATTGTGTGGCAAAATAGTAAGCCGGTGCAAATTTTAGAAATAATTGTGTCATACATTAACTTCTTCGTAACCGAGGATTATATCATTGAGAGATTGCTTGTGTCCTTCTTTGATATTTAAAGTGAACTTGCTGGTTATCCTACCACAAGTTGCTGAAATCACGTTATGATTTGATAAATGGAAGTATTGCATTTTGGTGGGTGAAACAACAAGATTTTGGCTTCACAAAGTATGAAACAGCAGCGAGATGTTTCACTGTTATTTGATATTTCAAAGCATATAATTGAGCTAAATGTGATATTTGGAGGAAGCGAGATTAAATAAATTTATTATATGACAGTATAACAGTTCTTCACGTAAAATTTAGTTTCTGGGGATCACATATTAATACGAATATTTAATACGTTTTGAAATGCTACCATTGAATTTGCGTGAGTCAAATCCACGGTTCAGTTGCTACTCTGAGAATACTGGATTATTCATTCCGAGACACTAAGCCATAGCTGGCCAGACTTTTGTGCCAGTGACCTACTCTAAAGATAGAAAATCTTCCGAGATCTACTGTAGTATATAATGCATTAATATTAGGTCAACTAGGCGAAGAAATGTAAAGTATCATAATAACATCGGACATAAAAATACAATTGTTTCTTCTATTAAAAACGTATTTCCTAAAACTAAAACAATTTACCATAATTGAAAGGTGATTTTCTGTTACCTTTCTATAGCGAAGTTGATGCGTGACACTACATAGGTTGCGCTAACTTACTGAAAGAGGGTTCATAATTACTTAGGCACGAGTGAAGACAGTATTTTTGAATGTTCATCGGTCAGACGGCTTCGGTATCGTCATATAACTGTCTTCATGAGAGGGAAGGCTTCTTCGCAGAACTGGGTTGATCCAGAAAATGCTGTCAAACCAAGAGCTATTGCTCGTACTGAGGCGGCTAATAAATTCTGATAGAGACCAAAAAAGCGGCCGCGATCAACCAAACAACTGGACGCGATCAACCGAACAACTGGCTGCGATCAACTAAACAACTTGCCGCGATTGACTGTTTGGCTGCCTGTGCTGTAGGCTGTATGTAATGAAACTGGTGATGTTCCCTGTACGGTGTAATTGTCATGTTGATATAGCGGACGAAGGCACGCAAATGGAGCTAATAGGCAAGTAATTTCACTGTCATTCAGTTTAAAAAGAAACACGTAGTGACTTGTGAATGCCAGTTGTATAGGTCTGCCTACTTACCTGTATACAATTTTTCCAAATTTATTCAATTTACTTCACAAGTAAGTACGATATTTTGAAGCACATATTTGTGCGAACAGTTTCATAACACACGAAAAGAAACAAGACCTCAAAAATATCACAATTAGCAGATTTATTATTCATTTATTATTAATGATGAAAGTGGCATAAACCCAAAATTTTAAATATGACATTAATAAGCTAAGCTCTATAGAAACTACAAAGTTTCTGGAAAATATTTGATTAGACGCGCGACTGGTATTCCATTTTAGTTTAGTATTTAGATTTGGCATTAACGATAAACTCTTATATTTACAATATCTAGAGTTCAGTGGTACATTTGTAGTAGAATACTGTACCTTCCCATTCATTTTTAAAATGTTGCTGCTCGACCTGAAACTTCTTAGATCGCAGAGGTTCGGAAGCACCACTCAGTTTTTGTGCCTCGTCTAGACGTTTCAGACGTGCAGCGTTGCCAGTCCAATTACATACTTTTAAACATATTATCCTTCTATCTACGCCTAGATATTTCAAGCGTGCTCTTTCCTTAAAGTTCAGCGACTCCTAAGATCATAGTCCAAACAACTTATAAATTAAATCAACACAGTTTTTTTTTTTTCGATTCAATATTGGTGTTGTACTTGCGATGCCAGTTTCGATGCGCATGTCGAGTAGCATAAGGGTCATAACGAGGAAAAAATATACTTTCTTACAGTGTTCAGTGACGTGCAATAT
>Ga0209737_10002199_pt1 | contig 13666 bp, 14 predicted proteins | sample TergutCu122P3_FD_187284 | JGI IMG/M metagenome (GOLD analysis project Ga0209737, IMG submission 187284) | Cubitermes ugandensis P3 segment gut microbial communities from Kakamega Forest, Kenya - Cu122 P3 (SPAdes) (version 2) | ecosystem: Host-associated > Arthropoda: Insects > Digestive system... | reverse complement strand
CCAACGCCAGACGGACGGGGCTTACGCCCCGTGCTTTTTTTTCTGCAGCACCCCCATGCCACCTGGGCCGCCCAGGCTCACACTGCCGTGCGGCTCCCGAAATGCAGCAGAGAACAATGACGGGGCCGCTCTTCGCCGTCGCCCCTCCACTCCCACCCCGACATTTGCTTTCCCTCCCACCCCCCCAACATGCTATACGCATCCTCGCTGCGGAATACTGTGGCTGGGTCTAGCAAGCCCATTATTAACTCCAAGTGAACGAAGAGAAGCAGTGCCGGTTGAACCTTCACTCTTCGTTCAGCGTCTCCCCGCTTTGGCGACTCAAGCGTGGAACCGCAGGGTTCGCCGGTTTTTTCACTTGGGTTAATATCCGGTCTTGCTAGCTCGTTTGAGTCGCCCTTGCGACTCAAGCGACAGCCTCCGTGTTTGCAGCCTGCTTTTTGGGAGGCTGACATGTTTGAAGAGTTAAGCGAAGACGGCAAACTGACTGAAGAGGCAGCCATTGAGATTCATGAGCTGCAGGACTTTATCGACTGTCTTTTTGTCATGGACGCGCTTGCGCAGTCTATGCTGCTGTGCGCAAAAATAATGGACGCCCTGGAGAGCATGCGGGTTTTTAAAAAGGAGTAAAAAAACCTTCGACGGAAGTCGACAAGAAAAACCGCCGCCCGCAGGGCAAGGGAAAACCTTCGCCGAAGTCGACAAAAAGTAGCGATTGTTGAGGCCGACACGCATACTGTCAGAGAGGGAGGCTTGCAAAAAGGCCCGTCGGGTGACATAAAAAAATAAACGGGGACTGTTATGAGTGACGCCTCCAAAGCGATGGTTGAAAACGCCAAAGCGGCTTACCGTCGGATAAATCAGCAGCTTCGGGCCGGAAACCTTTCGGCGGCCCTCGCGCTTTTTAAAGTCATCCCCAAGGAGTTTGACAGCTTGCAAGAGCTTGCTTTCAACCGCCCCATCACCGCTGTCCATTTGGTGTTTGAGTGCTTGAAAGCCGGCAACCTCACGCAGGCACGCCAGCTGTTTGAAGCCATGGCCCAGCTGGGCAATGCGCCGGAAATGGTACTCCTTCGCACCGAGGTGGCGCATAACCTGATGATTGACTATATCCGCGCCGGAAACCTCTCGGAAGCCAGAGCCCTCCTCGAGGCCATGGCCCAGCTGGGCGATGCGCCGGAAACCGCAGCCCTGCGCGACGAGGCGACGCATAACCTCATCATCGGCTACCTGTGTGCCGGAAACTTTCTGGAAGCACAAAAACTCTTCGCAAGCATGGCCGTCCCCGACAGCCGGCAAAAACCCAGGGAGCGCTGGGGGGAATACTCGCGCTCCTTCATCAGCACCTTTCAGAAAAACCAACTCTTCAAAACCTGATGTTTCGCATTCGGCAGCTTGTTAGACAACAACATGCTTCCTACCCTCCCCCTCCACTCTGCTTGCCGGGTGCCCCTCCTCCCCCTCCTGGGAGTGGCTTGCTTGTCCCTCACCTGCGACATACTGCATTTTGAGGAGGCACTTGGCCCTTCTGACACCCCTTTTGCGCAAGGCTATGTCTACATTCACCCGGACGACAAATACCTCTATGCCCTGGACATGTCGGACGTACACAACCCTGTTGTCTTGACGAAGGCGGAAGGCATGACGGAATTTGGCCTCTCTCGCCATACACGGCAGGTGGCCTATGTGGCCGCAGGGGGCAAGCAGCTGTATGTCCTTCCTGTCCAGGGTGGCCCGGAGCGCCTTTTGGTGTCGGCAGAAGGCGTCCTTGCCGCGCCGACATTTTCTCCTTCCGGCAAGCAGGTGGCTTTCAGTTATTCGGATGGCCCGGGCTTTAGCATTGGCATTGTCCAGGTGGATGGAAGCGGCTTTAAAAAAGTCAACTTCACCCCAGGGAGGTTTTTTTCGCCCAACTTTAAAACAGAGCAAACGCTGTGGGCCGTCAGCATGGAAGGCAGCCACATGGCGCTGGTGGAAATGGATGTTGCCACGGGAGCGGAGCTGAACAGGCGCATGCAGGTGGGCCTTGCGCCGCTGGCGTCTTCGTCTCGCCTGGTGTTAAGTCCCGACGGAAGGCATGTGGCCTGGAGTGCCGCGGGAAACAACGCCTCCGGAAACCCCCGCATTTTCGTCTGGGGACTGGAGACGGGCGCCGTATGGCAGCTGAGCGAGCATGGCAGCGCGGAGGCGAAGGACTTCATGCCCTCCTGGAAAGACGGGACAACGGTGCTGTGGACAACACAGAAGGACGGGGGTTTTCATGCTTTCAGCGCGGACTTTCAGAAGGTGAAAACGGAAGGCCAACTGGAGTTAAAAAATTCTCTGTATGCGGTTTATGTGGAGAGTGTGGACAGGCCCTGACGGGCGCCGCATGCCAGGGCACAAAAAAACCTTCGCCGCCAACAAAAAAACGGTCTAGGTGGAAATACATGTCAACCCACGGGATAGAAAACCTCAACGTCGCAGCCTTCGACGTCATGCCGACGCCGGAGCAAATGCATGCTTTGCTTCCCTTGAGTGAAAAAGCAGCCCATACCGTACGCTCAGGGCGCAAACAACTCGAGGACATTCTGGCGCGCAAGGACAAACGCCTCTTTGTCATTGTGGGCCCCTGCTCCCTTCATGACACCACGGCCGGTGCTGACTATGCCCGGCGCTTGTTCGCTTTGTCCCAAAAAGTGAAAGACAGCATGCTGCTCGTCATGCGCGTCTATTTCGAAAAGCCGCGCACCTCCGTCGGCTGGAAGGGCCTGGTGAATGATCCACACTTGGACGCCAGCTTTTGTGTGGCCGAGGGCATGCAACGCGCCAGAAAATTTTTGCTGGAAGTGGCCGAGCTGGGCTTGCCCGCAGCGGCGGAAGCGCTGGACCCCATCTCCCCGCAATATTTAGGCGGCCTCATCAGCTGGACAGCCATCGGCGCACGCACCACGGACTCGCAGGTACACCGGGAAATGGCCTCCGGACTGTCAACCCCCATCGGCTTTAAAAACGGCATGGACGGAAACATCGCCTCCACCGTGAATGCTGTGCTCGCCGGCATGCGCCCCCACAGCTTCCTGGGCATCAACACCCAGGGACTTTGCTCCATCGTCCGCACCCAGGGAAACCCCTATTGCCATGTGGTGCTCCGCGGAGGCCACAACGGCCCCAACCACTCCGCCGCCCACATTGCGCAGGTGGAAGAGGCCCTCCAAAAAGCCCACCTCCCCTGCAACATTGTCGTCGACTGCTCCCACGCCAACTCTGAAAAAAACCACCTCAAACAACCCGGAGTGTTTGCCGACTGCCTGCAACAAGTGCTGCAGGGCAATCGCTCCCTCGTGGGCTTCATGGTGGAAAGCTTTCTCGAAGAAGGCAACCAACCCATCCCAAGAGACTTGTCCCAACTGCGCTATGGCCTGTCCATTACCGACGCATGCATCGGCTGGGAGCGCACCGAAGCAATGCTTTTGGAGGCGCATGCCAAACTTCAAAAAAACACCTCTCCCCCTCGCTAAAAACCTCCCATCATGCTGCGCTTGCTCGCCCTTGCTTTCTTTATGCTCCTCCTCCAGGGGCTTTGCACTTACCTCCTCTATGTCCGCTGGTTCAAACCCCCCGTTTGGCCCTTCGGCAAAAAGCGCCTGCTGCTGTCTCTCATGGGTACCTTGTGCCTTCTCATGCCCCTGGGACATTTTTGTTGGAGCCGCTTCTACCAAGCCTGGGCGGGCGCCCTCTATTGGCTAGGCTGCTTCTGGCTGGGCATTTTGTTGTATGCCTTCTGCACCGTTGTGCTTGCGGACTTGGCGCTGCTGCTGGTGCGCATTTTTCGAAAGCCAAGCCTTCGCCTGCGCCGGCAGGCAGCGGCTTTGTCGGCCCTCGTTGCCTTAGGCCTGTGCAGCTATGGTGCCTTTGTGGTGGCCAAAGGCCCCCAGGTGAAAGAGAGGGAGGTGGTGTTGGAAAAACTTTCGCCGGCCTTCGACGGCTTTCGCGTGGCCGTCGTTGCAGACGCGCACCTGGGGACGCCGGGACTTGGGCGCGCCTTCAGTGAGCGGCTGGTGGCCCAAATCAACGCGCTGGAGGCCGACGTGGTGGCGCTGGTGGGTGACATGGTAGATCGCGACGTTGAAAGCCTGGTGGAGGCCGTGGCGCCGCTTCAAAACCTGCGCGCAAAGCACGGCGTGCTGGTGGTCATGGGCAACCATGAATATTTCCACGCGCCGCTTGCGTGGATAGAGCATTTCAAAAGCCTGGGCCTTCGCGTGCTGGGCAATGAGCGCGTGGAGTTGGAGCGCATGGCGTTGGTGCACCCGGAAGCGGACACGGCGGTGCCTGTTTTTCTGGCCTTTGCCGGCGTCCATGACTTGTTTGCCAGCCGCATGGGGCACCGCAGCGACTTGCAGGCTGCGCTGGAAGGCTGGGAGAAGGCGACGCCGCTGGTGTTGCTTTCGCACCAGCCGCGCCTCTGGAAGGAGGCCCGGGAGGCGGGGGTGGACCTCATGCTTTCAGGGCATACGCACGGGGGGCAGTTGTGGCCCCTGCATTATGCCTCAGCCCAAATCAACCACTATGTGCAAGGCCTTTACCGCGAGCAGGACGCCCAACTCTATGTCACCACCGGCGCCGGGCACTGGGGCCCGCCCATGCGCATTGGAGCTCCCCCTGAAATAGCCCTGCTTCGCCTGCGCTCGCCTGCGCAAAAGCAGCCCTGAAAAAAGAATAAAAAACAGTGGCCAAAACGCACTCAACTTGAGAGAAAAGTCCCGCGCAGCCCAAGCGCGTTTTTCTTGTTGGCGACTTTCGTTTTTAGGTACGGAAACTTTTTTCTCATGACTGGAATGCACAAAGCTCTGCCCCGAGGCACTTCCGCCAAGGCCAGAAAAATTGCCCGGCGAATTCTCAAGCCCGTGGAGCTGTTTTTAAAGCTGGAAGCCTCCAGCGGTTTGGTGTTGCTTGCCGCCATGGCGGCAGCGCTCATTTGGGCGAATGTCCACTTTGACAGCTACGAATTCATTTGGCAGAAATACCCCATCGGCTTCACCCTGGGGAGTTGGCACTTCGAGAGAAATTTGGAGTGGTGGATTAACGACGGGTTGATGACTTTCTTCTTCTTCCTCATCGGCCTGGAGTTGCGCCGCGAGTTTTCGCAAGGGGAGTTGGCACAATTTAAAAGCGCCACTTTGCCCATTGTCGCGGCCACAGGCGGCATGGCCATGCCGGCCCTCATTTACCTCTATTTCAACCAGGGCCTGCCCACGGTGAATGGCTGGGGCATTCCCATGGGGACAGACACGGCTTTTGCCCTGGGCATTCTGGCCATTCTCGGAAAGCGCGTCCCCGCGTCCGCGCGCATTTTGCTTCTGGCTTCGGCCGTCATTGACGATGTGGGCGCCATTTTGGTGATTGCTTTGTTCTACTCCTCAGGCGTCGACTTCACCGGCTTGCTGGTGGGCGCCGTCGCCGTGGGGATGATTTGGGTGATGAAAAATTTGGGCATGCGCGGTTGGCCCTACCTCGTCCCCGGACTCCTCTTGTGGGTAGGCGTCTACAGCGCCAACATTCACCCCACGCTGGCCGGTGTCGTGCTGGGGTTTATGACGCCGGCCGTGGCGGGCTATACCCCCGCCAAACTCATGGAGCTGGCAGGCCCCCACCACCAGGGCCTTCACCGCTTAAGCAAAGAAACCCACCCCTCCACAGAGACGATGATGGGGCTTTTGCTGTCGTTGCGCACCATCTACCGCGAGGGCCTCTCCTTCGTTGACCAACTCATTCACAAGCTGCACGGCCCTGTGGCCTTCTTCGTCATTCCCGTATTCGTACTGGCCAATGCGGGCGTCGTCCTCACCGGCCTTGAATTGCCGCGGGGCACGGAAACAACCTTTTGGGGCATTTCTCTGGGCCTGCTGCTTGGAAAGCCCTTCGGCATTTTTATGCTCTCCTTCATCGCCATCAAAACGGGCCTCTCCAGAATGCCGCAAGGCATGCGCTTTCGCGGCATCCTCCTGGTGGGACTTGTCAGCGCCATCGGCTTTACCATGGCCATCTTCATCTCCAACCTGGCCTTCCCCATCCCGAATGTCGTCAATGAAGCCACCGCCGCCACCGCCCTTGCCAATGCCGCCCTCCAGAAAACCTCCAAGCTTGCCATTCTCTCGGCCTCCTTCGTCGCCGCCGTCCTGGCTTTGCTCATCGGCTTTCTAAGGCCCAAGGTGCACGCCCCCGCTGAAGAGGTTTAAATGCTGTTGACAACGCGCTGGCGACGTCACACATTGAAGACATTATGGAGTCTGTGAGCATTTCGCCTGTGGACATTCGAATCAACGCGCGACAATAACTTCGTAGGGTCTTTTTGTCCCCTATGCGCTGCTTGCGCCCGGTGTTGACAGGGCTTTCCAGAGGCCGGTTTGGTAGCTAAAAGCCAGCCCCATGGCGGGAATGACGCCGATGCACAGCGCAAAAAAACCCAGCAAAATGAGGAAGCCGGACATGAGGGCCACCAGAAAAATATTCAAACGCTGCCCCCGGCCTCTCTCGAAGCACAGGCGAATGCCCTCCATAATGCCGATGTCGGGGTTTTCAGCAAAAGGCTGCATCAACAAAACGGTGGGAAGGAGCCAGATGCCCAAAGCAAGGCTTACGGAGACTATCAAAAAAACGCCCAGCGCCAAAATCAGCGTTGATTTCAGAGTGATGACGCTCACCATGAGGATGGCGAGCATGGCGATGAGCACCACAGCAGGAAGGCCCACCAGCCAAGAGGCCGCCACCACTTTGAGGCCCGCTTTGAAGTTGAAAAGGACGCCGAATGCGGGCCTGTGGCCATTCCAGGCTGCATGCGCCATTTCGACAAGGCCGCGCTGCAAACTCATTTGCAAAAGGATTTGGACCAGGGCGGCCACAACAGCAAAGCCCATCGTCAACACCGCCAGGCCGGTGACGGCGGCAGCACCTGCGCCTGCGCCTTTGCCCATCATCCCATCGCCCATTCCAAGGAAGAAGATGGGAATTTGGAGAATATAGGAGACAATAGAGGGGATGAGGGTGGTCAAAAAAGCCGCCACGGAAAGCTCTACCCAATAGGGTTTGAAGGCATTGTTCCACGTTGCAGAAAGCAAGTCGATGATGTGGAGGTTGTCCCTGTTGAAAAAGAAAGCCGCGCGGCGCTCGGCGCACTTGGGGCAAAACTGGGGGTTGAGCTGTCGGCACTGAAGGCAGGTGAAGCTGCCGCAACGTTGACAAACGCCCATCGCCGCCATTCCAGCATGGAAGGGGCAGGGGGCAGAAAAAGGGGCTGAAGGGGGGAGGGGTTCGCTCATATCCAATTCTCAATCCACATCCAAAACCTCCTCCGTCTTGGGGGCGGCGGTTTGTTTTTTTAAAGTAATTAACCGTTTTTTCAGCAAGTCCATGGCCTCTCGGTGTTGGACATGCGTCAGCTTTTCAGCCAGCAGGCGTTTGGCAGCCAGGGCTTCGCGGTTGCCTCCGTTGGTGGCGTGAATAATCCACGCATAGGCCCGCACCAAGTCCTGGGGCACACCCTTGCCCTCGGCATAGGCGCCGCCCAGGTTTTTTTGGGCGAGGGCATGGCCCTGTTTGGCGGCTTTGCGGAACCAGTGCACGGCCTTTTTGTAGTTTTGAGGGACGCCCTCGCCCCTGGCATAAGCGACGCCCAAATTGTTTTGGGCCTGGCTGTCGCCCTGCCTTGCGGCTTTGAGAAACCAACGTGCCGCCTCGTGGGTGTTTTTCGGCACACCCAGGCCCAAGTCATAGGCGACGCCCAGCCTGTTTTGGGCGGCGGCATGGCCCCGTTTGGCCGCCTTTTGAAACCAGAGGGCGGCCTTTCTGTGGTTTTGGGGAAGGCCCTCGCCGTGCTCATAGGCAAAGCCCAGGTTGAATTGAGCGTCCGCATTGTCCTGCGTTGCGGCCTTTTGAAACCAGCGTGCGGCCTCGTGAGAGTTTTGGGGCACGCCCTTGCCGTGTACATACAAAAAGCCCAAATTCACCTGCGCGTAGCTGTCGCCCTGCTCCGCGGCCTTGCGGTACCAATGGGCGGCCTCCTGAAAATTTTGTGGAATGCCTTTGCCTTTCTCATAGAGGACGCCGAGGTTGAATTGGGCTACGACATCGCCTTCTCTGGCCTGGCGCTGAATGGTTTCCGAATAGAAGAAAATACGGGCAAGGCTTCTCACCCTCATCTGAATGTAGTCCAACCTCAGGAGGTAGAGATACACTCCGAAACCCAACAGGAGAGGAATCAACAACAACAACACAGCCCAAAAAAACATGCTCAAGCTCCCAAAGTGCCCCTGGTGGCACATTTTAACGTATAGCGCCCTTTGTGCAAGAATGCCGTTTCAGGCGAGTTTAAAAAATGCGGAGGGAACAGACTAAATAAATGGAGCCGGCCTCAGGGAGGAGGGACTATTTCTCGTCCTCCTCATCCTCCATATTAAAGCGACTGTCTTTGAGTTCTCGGAGGCTTTTGTCCGTCTGGCGTATTTCCCGCTCAATCTCTTTGAGGTGGTGGTCCACTTTGGCCGTGGCCGTCACGAAAAAGATTCCTCCCATCACCATGGAAAGCAGGCTCAGGCCAAGGGCGACAAGGCCAAAGACAATGCCCACTTTGGCGCGGCTTTTGGCATCGGCGTTTTTGGCGTTTTTCATCAGCGGCCAGCCGATGATGAGTGCTGGAATGAAGGTGAAGCAGCCGCAAAACAAAGAGGCGATGCCCAAGCCCAAAGCCCAGTTGGCTTTGTTGAGCTCAGCCTGACTGTCCGGAAACATGCCCGGGGGCATACCCGGGGGAAGCGAAGAAGAAGGAAGCGGAGAAACGAGCTGGGTTTTTTCTGAATCCATAGGAGGTGAAGGAGGCAAGAGGAGGGGGCCGACAAAGACGGAAGCTTGTGCTGCTTGCTATATAGGAGAGTTTAAGACCGTTTTCCAGTTGAATTGATTCGCTGCGACCCACATTTTCCGCACATCTTCATGCCCTGTCTTTGAAATAACAAAGCCTCCCTCGGCCGTCCTCGACGTGCCTTGGGGCACGCCTGCGAGGTTTGTCCGGTGGGCAAACCTGACGTGGTGGGAGGGAGGAGGGGTCCTCAGTCCGGGCCGCATGAATCTGCACGAAAACTGTGTGTCTCGCTTGAATCACTTCAACTGGAAAACGGTCTAGGCGCCGCAATGTTGTCTTTTGTTTTTGGCAGCTGTGCTCAGGCCCAGGCAGTACCCCCCGGTTTATTTCGCCACACCCGTGGCCTTGCCGGCTGCTTTCCCCTCGGTTTTTTCCGCGCGCTTTGCAATCCAGCGGCGCAGCAGGAATTGTTGGCCGATGGAAAGAATGTTGTTGACGAAAATATACAGTGCAAGCCCGGCCGGGTAATTCAGCATGATGAGGGTGAAGAAGATGGGCATAATCCAGGTGAACATGAAGGCCTGGGTTTTCTCCAGCATTTGAGGCTGGAATTTTTGCATGACAATCATCGACGCGCCCAGCAACACCGGCAGGAGGTAGGTTGGGTCCTTCGAAGTCAAATCCGTCCACGCGGGGCCGAAGAAGGGCTCGCGGTACAGCTCATAGGAGGTACGCAGCGTGGTGAAGAGCGCAAACCACACCGGCATTTGCAACAGCAAAGGCAGGCAGCCGCCCAGCGGGTTGACTTTGGCGGTTTGGTAAAGCTTCATCATCTCCATGTTCAGCCGCTCGCGGTCCTTGGCATATTTCTCGCGCAGGGCCGTTATTTGCGGCTGGAGTTTTTTCATGTGCTCCGCGCTGGCCATGGCCTTGTGCGTCAGCGGCAACAAAACCACTTTGACAACCACCGTCAGGAAAATAATGGCCAGTCCCCAGTTGCCCAAAAGCCCATGGAAAAAACGCATGACGCCAAGCAGCAGCCGACACAGGACAGCCCACCACCCAAAGTCCAAAGTCTCCGCGAGAAATGCCCCCTTGGAGGTGAGCACCTGCAAGTCCTTGGAGCCCAAGTAGCCGCCCAGCTGCACCGAGGTGGTGCCACCGGGCGGAAGGTTTAAGGCAAAGCCCACATCCGCTTCGCGCAGGGTGGGGGAGGCCTTCAAGCGGCACTGGCTTGGGGGGTTTTGCGCGGGGGAGGGCATGTAGAGGGCCGCAAGAAAATATTGCTGGTCCACAGCCACAAAATTCACAGGCCCTTCTTTGTGCAAGGGGGTGGCGTCTGTTTTGGGCGACTCGCGGTGGAGTTTGTCGTGGGTGTGGCAAAGCACGGAAGACTGGTTGCCCAGGGTACCAAAGAAGCTGGGCTCCTTCTCGCTGCCCGGCAGCACATGGCGCGGGCTTTTGAGCCACAAAGTTCCACTGTGCGGTGTGTCGGTGTTGTTGCTTAACTGCAGCGTGAGGCGGACATTGTTGCCGCTTTCAAACTCAAAAACTTTGACGAGGCTTAGGCCGGCATGCTCCGCTTTGAAAGTCAGGCGGCGCGGTGTTTCCTCAACGACGGCGTAGCGCAGGTTGTCGGGCAAATGCACGGTGCCCTCGAAGGAGGTGGCCCAAAAAGGCGCGCTGCCGGGGGCCGTATGCACCAGTTGAATGTGCGGCGGCGGCTCAAACTTTTTGCCAAACAATTTTCTATAGCCGTCGACAAAACTCAGCACCTCCTGCTCCCTCTCCTTCTCCCCCTTGAGTTGGGCTTGAAGCAGGCCCGCGCCCTCGGTGGTGAAGCGAATGCTGGCCTCGGGCGTCTCCACGTCCATTTCCCGGGAGGGCAAGTCACTGGGCACCGCAGGTACAGCGGCGGCCATGGGTACAGGCTGTGGCACAGGCAGGGCCTGCGGGTGGGGGGCGGCCATTTCCGCGCCCGGCTCCGGGGGTTTGGGCCCGAAGAAATAAGTCCAGCCAAGAAGCAGCGCCATCGACAGGACAATGGCAAAAATGAGTCGCTGTTGCGAATCCATGGGGTGTTCAGTCCTCAAGAGAAAGAGGCACGGTGTCCTCACAGGGGCGAGGAACGGCGTCTACGCCCCCGGGGTGAAAAGGGTGGCAGCGCAGGAGGCGCCGGAGGCTGAGCCAGAGCCCGCGGAAGGGGCCATGCCCTTCGAGGGCCTCCAGGGCATACTGGGAGCAGGAGGGGTAAAAGCGGCAGCGGGGGCCCAACAAGGGAGACAACACAGCGCGGTAGAGCAGCAGCGGTGCTTTGAAGAGGGGCACCAGAAACCGGCCGGGTTTGCTGCGCATAGGCATGCCTTTCATGCGGAAGCCTTCTGCACGAAGACGCGTATTTTCGCAACCAGGCGCCCAAAGTCCTCCTGCACATTGGACTCCAAAGCACCGGGCACGGGCACCACCACCAAGTCCACAGGAAGGGCTTTGGCCTGAGGGCTTTTTCTAAAAGACTCGCGCAGGCGCCTGCGGAGGCTGTTGCGCCCCACCGCATTGCAGACTTTTTTGGTAACCGTCACACCCAGCCTGCAAAACCCCAGGGAGTTATGGGTAATTAAACCCACCAGGCAACCCGAGCGCAGTTTTCGGCCCTGTGTTTGCGTATGCAAAAACTCCTTGCGTTTGCGCAAGCGCCGCTGTTTGGGAAGTGTTTGCTGTGCTGCCACGCTGCTATTTTTCGTAAGCTTTGACGGCAAGGCGCTTGCGGCCTTTGGCCATGCGCCGCTTCAGGACAGCCCTGCCGCTGGAGGTGGACATGCGTTTGCGAAACCCATGGGTTCTGTTGCGCTTTATTTTGGACGGTTGGTATGTTGGCTTGCGCGTCGCCACGGCGCATCTCCTTGTGTCGGTGAAGAAGAGGGCCCTAGTTGAGTTTGAAGCATAAAGCAATTCTTTTCTTTCCTGAAGGGTCTTTTTGTCCTCGGGCGGAGGTTTAGCTCCGTCAGGTTGTTGCTTAGACAAACGGAAGGTGCGTGGCCTGAGCAAAACGGGGGCCTTGGCCGTCAGGGGACAAAAATCCTCTTCAAGGGTTGCCAGCCCAAGGCGGCTTGGATAAAAACAAGCTCCTTCCTTCTCCTCCTTTTTTACCGAGGCCCTTCTGTGCCCCTGTCGTCTGTTTCCATTGAGAGTGAGCCTTCCCTTCGAGCCTTGTGGCACAGTCTGCTGGGCAATTTGCGAGAGGAGGGCCATGCCTATGCGGCTTCACAATTGGCCCAATTACAACCGCTTTCCCAGGCAACCGGCCTTGTCCGCCTGGGTGTGGCAGATCGCTTTTTCAGAGACTGGATAGACGACCACTACCGGCCTTTGCTCGAAAAAAGCCTCTCTGCCTTGTTGTCCCAAGCCTGCAAGGTGGAGTTTGAGATTGTGGAGTTTCAGCAGCCTGTCGCGGCGAATTTCCCCACAGCGCCGCTGAAGGGTACGCACCTTGGCCCGCGGTTGAATACACGCTTCACTTTTGAAACCTATGTGGTGGCAGACTCCAACCAGCTTCCGGCGGCCGCGGCCGCGGCGGTAGCGGATGAGCCGGGACAATATTATAACCCCCTCTTCATTTATGGGGGCACGGGCCTTGGCAAAACCCACCTCCTGCATGCCATCGGCAACCGAGTCCTCGAGGGAAACCCTGGCGCCCGCGTCGTCTATTTGTCCTCCGAGGAATTCACCAACCGCTTCATTGAGAGTGTCAGAGACCACCGCATGACGGAGTTTCGCAGAAAGTTTCGCGAGGAGTGCGACTTGCTGCTCATCGACGACATTCAATTTCTCGGCAAGAAGCAAGAAACTCAGAATGAGTTTTTTTATACCTTCAATGCGCTGCACCAGGTTTCCAAGGCCATTGTGTTGACTTCCGACATGGCCCCTTCTGAAATTCCGGGGCTGGAGGAGCGGCTGCGCAGCCGTTTCACCATGGGGTTGATTACGGACGTGCAGGAGCCCAACTTTGAAATGCGCGTGGCCATTTTGAAGAAGAAGGCCAGCGCCGATGGCTTTGACTTGCCCGACAAGGTGGCGCACTTCATTGCGCGCCATGTGTTGCGCAACGTGCGCGAGTTGGAAGGTGCCCTCATTAAGCTGTGTGCTGTGCACTCGCTGACGCGCCAGCCCATGACGGAGGAGTTTGCGGCCCAGGTTTTGAAAGACATTCTCCCGGCCAGGGAGCAGTTGGATGTTGACAACATTCAGCGCGAGGTGGCCCGTTTTTTCAAACTCAACGTGGACGAGTTGCGCGGCGCTTCCCGCGTCAAGCATGTGGCGCATGCACGCCAGGTGGCCATGTATTTGTGTCGCGCGCATACGCGCGCCTCGCTGCCGGAGTTGGGGCAGAAATTTGGGAAGGACCATTCAACGGTGTTGGCTTCGGTGCGGAAGATTGAGTTGATTCAGGAGAAGGACGAAAGCTTGCGCAGGGACTTGACGGAGCTTAAAACACGACTTGGAGTGGAGCTCTAAAACAAGGGGGGGCACCGCCCCCCCTCGGACCCCCTTTCTTTGTCGACTTCGGCGAAGCTCGCCCCCCGGAGGGGGGAATTGGGGGGGAGAGAAACACAGCCCTTCGCCCTGGCGGGCGCCCCATGCCTTCGGCCCCCCTCCGTCGCCCCCGCGAAAGCGGGGGTCCAGAGCTGCGTTTCTTTTTGTCGACTTCGTCGAAGCTTTCCCTTCGCCCTGGCGGGCGCAGCTTGCCTCCGGCGGGGAACTTTTTGCTCGCACAAAAAGTTCCACAAAAATGCTCCCTCCGGTGGCCCTTGCAGGGGGCTTAGGCATAGC
>Ga0209737_10002198_pt1 | contig 13668 bp, 11 predicted proteins | sample TergutCu122P3_FD_187284 | JGI IMG/M metagenome (GOLD analysis project Ga0209737, IMG submission 187284) | Cubitermes ugandensis P3 segment gut microbial communities from Kakamega Forest, Kenya - Cu122 P3 (SPAdes) (version 2) | ecosystem: Host-associated > Arthropoda: Insects > Digestive system... | reverse complement strand
AATTTTTCCTCAAAATAGCGTCAAAAATACTCGTAATAAAACAATTATTACTGTGTTTTTTTCCTTATTTTGAGAAAAAATTCTTGAAAAATCTACATTTTAAATCTATAAGAATAGGTTCTAAAACCGCACTCAAAAAGCCTTTTATGATAGCCTTATTTTTTATGTCTCCAAATATCTTTTTAAATACTACGTCATTTGTCGCTGGAAAGTATTTTTTCAACATCAATTTTTACCTCAGATATTTGATATTTAGAAAGTTGTCTATTATTGCTGAAGCCGTTTTGCTAAATACCAAATATCATATTCGTTCAAATAACAACTGTCAATCGGATTTGTGTTCTTTTTGCATACTGAAATTATGTAACCGTTTACTTTAAAAGTAGAAAAATTTTCTTTTATGCTACCGTCAGTTACATCAAATGTCCTAAGAGGTATGGAAAACCCTTTTCCTAGGTATTTTGTGTAAGATTCCTTTTTTGTCCATATTTCGTAAAAACGTTGATGTATATCTGTATTAGATTTCATTACAAAATTATATTCATTACTTGTAAAAAACCTTTTTGCTATATCAATTTCACGTTTTTTTTTATCTAATTTTTCTATGTCTATACCAATTTGATTATTTGAAAACGCAACAACTATTGCATTTTTAGTATGAGATATATTGAATTGAAGAGGATAGCCTTTTAAATAAGCTTTACCGTATTTATTCTTCCAAAAAACTATTTCTGAGTTATTTATTTTTAATTTATTGCATATTTCGTATCTTAAAATCAATTCACTAAATAAACTTAATTTCTTACTTATGTCAAATTTAAGAGCTTTAATATATCTCCGTTTTTCATGTGAAATTAATAACATAAGTCTGTTCATTAAATTTAAATCCATAGTTTGGCTACAGATATTCATAAAAAATAATTGATCCATTTTGAGATTATCTCACTCATTTAAAACAAATTTTTGAGGAGTTTTAATGAAAATTTTGTAGATATGAATAAAAATACTTGAAATTCGAAATTAAATATGTATAATTTGCTTATTCCCACTTACATTTCCAAACAAAAACTCTTACCGAAATGCGAGGTATCTGAAATGAATAAGAAAGATAAAAGGTTATTCTCAAGGATTTTTATAAAATCAAAATATATCTTAATAGTTATATTAACTCTTTTTTCGCTTATGTCGATACCTTTCATTGATACAAATTTGACGACAAAGGCAGAGGAGACTATCTTTATTCCTTTATATCAGCTCAAGAATCCATTGTGGTCATTAAAATATAACAAAGGTGCACGCTTTGGTTGGCATAAATCGTCTAGACCGAACGAATGGATGACATTTATAAGCGATTACGTTTATGACAAAATATATAATGACACTTTAGTCGGATATTTTTATGCCACTAAGAATTCTAAATTTAGTGTTAATTTTAGTTCTCTTTATAGTTCTAATTATACCTCTGAATATAAAAAAGACTGTTTAGATTGCTCGGTATGGGGTAACCAAGGAAAGATTTATGAATATACACATTTTGCAAATGAAAGAGATATAGATAGAGGTTGTGATATAAAGCAAGAAGGGTGGTATATTGTTATTTTTACAGCAAAAAAATCATGGAATATCCAGACTTGGGACTGGGCAGAACTTAACCTAAAAAATGCGAAATTAGTTAAATCAGACAATAGTCATTCGAAACAACTTCCTTCGTTTGCATTTTGTAATCCTGACACTATAAAAAGGTTTAGCTCATCAGGTAAACATCCAGTTGGCATCATTAAATTCGGAAAAGATGATTATTGGTTTATAGCAGGGTCAGAAGACAAAAATAGTATCACATTAAGTGGAGTGTATGGCGTAACTAACCATTATTACGCATTTAATAAAAAAGTTGATAGTATCTTTTATTATGGTTATTCAAAAGAAGACTTGGCCAAATTAGGTATAGAATACTATAGGTTTTCAGAACAACACCCTTTGGAATCAAAAATTGGAAGAAATAATTATGGATTAAGTGACGCACGTAAATACTTAAACAATGACTTCATCCAAAAAAGGATATCTCAAGGCGAACAGAGTAAGATGATTAAATCAACTATAGATAACCTTGATACCGTTTGGGATACACAAAATCCTCTTCATTTTAGACGTTTTAGACTTTCAGATTTTGTATATCTAGCCCGTACAAAGGTCTATGGACAGACTGATTTTTCATCTTCAACACAAGTAGGTAATATATATGTTGGTGAAAATGATGATTTAAATGTAGACAGTAATTTATATCCTTCATATTCTTTTTTTCGTTCTGGCGAAAATGCTTTACAGAATAGTGATAACAGCAGAAATGGATACATTTTAGTAAATCTTCTTAAAGATATACATGCCGTAGAGACATATTTTTCGAGCTACATGCATAGTGGGAGGATAGAATTAACATTAACCCCAGCCACAAAAATTGACATATCTTCGTTGCTTTTTGCTTCCGCTGTTCCAGAAAATCAAGAAAATGAAAATGATAAGTTTGTAAAATTAGAAGATCTTTCAATGAAACTAAGGTATGAGCCACCAGAAAATAGTGAGCTAGAGAAAACAGTTATCAAAACTGATGAAACAAACATTACTTACAAAGATGCGCCTATAGATAGTGAAATAAAAATCATTGGCGTTAACCCTGAAGGTGATGTAATGTTTTTTTCTAAAAAAATAACTGAAAAAGAAGGAACCTTGGATATATCAAAAATAGATAGCTACTCAGAGCTATCAGATGTTAAAATATGGATTGAACAGAGCGGAACAGGTAATGAAAAAGGTTTAAATTTTGCAACTCTTGGTAATATTAAAGAGCCAACTCCAACGCCTCCAATACCGCCGACACCAAAACCACCAATTCCTCCAACACCAAATCCACCAAATCCACCAAATCCTCCAAATCCTCCAATAAGCGTTTCTTCTGGTTTCGATCAGATGTCGAATGGAGTACGTGTTACAGCAGACAAAGGTGTTTTCCCGGAAGGTGCAAAACTTGATGTTAAACCTGTAAAAAAAGGTGATGATTCTTTTCAATTTTTAATAGAAAATCTTGATAGTCCAGAAAAAGCAAAACTAGTTTCAGCATATATAATAAAAGTTTTGGATAAAAGTGGTAGATCTATTGATAAATTTTCATCTGCTAAAGTTTGGTTACCAATACCTAATAACGTTACTCGTGAAAATTTAAAGGTGGCTTATGTAAAGATTGGACCTGATACAATATTTAAAGGTTCAATTAAAGAATACAAAGGAAATAAATATTACGTCTTTGACACTACACATTTTAGTCCTTTCGCTCTTCTAGATCAAGTTAAATTTCCTGTTACTGCGAAAAGAGATTTTATTTCATTTTCAGTTATTTCCTTTAAAATTGGTGCAATTTTGTTAACTTCTGAATATGCGAGAAAAAGAAAAATTGTGTAGCTCGTTTTGTGGAAAAAATTGCCGGAAACATGCGTTTTAAAATATACCTGTCCTGAAACTTATCCACTTCTCTCTCGTGTCTAAGTTTCAGAACAGGTCTAATCTATGGTTTTAATGAACTCTTTAAAATAATAAGGAACTTCTGATGAAAGTTTTAAGCGTTCACCAGTAATTGGATGATCGAAACCTAAATTTGAAGCATGAAGGCATTGACCTTTCAAAAAATTATATGACTTGCTAGCACCGTATAGAATATCACCCGCTATTGGATGCCCTATGTATGAGGAATGAATACGAATTTGATGAGTCCTTCCAGTTTCTAAAGAAAATTTGACATAAGAAAATTCGTTAAATATTTTTAGAACATCAAAATGTGTGACTGCGTTTTTAGAATTTTTATAAACAACTGCCATTTTCTTTCTATTTTTCAGGTCTCTTCCTATAGGAAAGTCTATAGTACCTAATTTATTTTTCATCTTACCATGGACAATAGCCAAATACTCTCTCTGAATACTTTGAGTTTTGAATTGATTTGATAATTTTTCGTGTATAAAATTATTTTTAGCAATCAACAAAAGCCCGCTAGTGTCTTTGTCTAATCTATGAACAATACCTGGTCTAAACTTATCTACACATGAAAGTTTATTTTTTGTATAAAAAACCAAAGCATTTACAAGAGTACCTAAATAATTACCATGAGCAGGATGTGTCACTATACCTTTAGATTTGTTTACAACCATTAAAAACTCATCTTCGTATACTATATCGAGCGGAAGATCTTGAGGAACTACATCCAACTGTTCAAAATCATTGTCGTTTACTTTTATTATATCCCCAACACTTGGAATATAGCTTTTTTTCACAGGCGAACCGTTGACTAAAATTTTTTGTTTTAATATCAATTTGTTTATTCTTGATCTGCTTACTTTTTCTAATTTTTTGTTCAAAAAAGTATCTATTCTTTCAATCTCATCGTCTAAACAGACAGATATATCGAAAAAATGTTCCATTAGATTTCTTTCACAGCTCCAAAAATACAAGAATTCAAAAATCCAGAGTTTTGGAGATATTTTACAGGGTTTTTGTTTTTTTTAAAATATCAGACATTTTATTTCGAAAGTAACAAGAAAAGATTAAAGTTTCTTTGTGTAGTACAGTTGTATCTGCATAAATAGTAATCTTTAGTTTTTCGATTTCTTGTGATGTTAAACCTGTTATTGCTGAAATTGTTTCAATATCAAATCCTCTTGTTAAACAATTTTTTAAGGATGTTCTGTAAAGGAAGACTATTAAAATAGTTTTCTACATCGGCACATCTTATTATTTTTAATAATATTTTTATTACTGACAACTCTATCTTTTTTTGTGTTAAATTTTGGAACTTGTGGAGGAAAAAATTCATTTGTTGGGAATTGTATACATGTAAAAAATTCTTCAGAACTTGTTGCATTATAGCATTCATTATTTGGTCTTCCAAAATCGTCCGACACTACAAGCATCTGAGTATTTCTTTCTACATGTGTGATAGTAAATAAGCCTATTGTTGCAGTTACAAACTTAGAAAAGTTACCACATACAAAGCTTCCATTGAAGTGTTTAGTAACCGATTCAGGAATATGTTGAATTTTTTCGTGTGTGTTACCACATAAATTGTTGTGCAATTTTGCAGAAAGCGATAAAGGATTTGCTACTTGAACAACTGCTTTTGGGAGATTTTTTGAATTATTAATTTCTAAACCATTATTGTTAAAATTTGAGCTGAAAACTTTAATCTCACCGTCGCTACCAAAAAGTATTGTCTTTTTGAAAAAAATACATAGCGATTTAATGGTAGTCGGAGGAATCGTTATACCAGTTGACATATCAAGTTTTACTTCAAAAAAAAATGTTGAATCGACTGAAAAAAAACCTTTCCTAAAAGCTATAGGTTCAATTTCTAACATAACATAAAGAACTGAAGTGTTTTTTATTTTCACACCTTGTGAGTGTTCTACTATGTTTTGATCAGATTCAGTAAAATAACAATGTAGATTTTCTAAATAATCTTTTGCTGCACAAGAGTCGTATATTTTATTGGTATTTATAGCTACCATATCTTTTGAATTTTGATTTATAAAAATATTTTCAAAATGTTGTGTAAAATTTTCAGACATAAAATAAGCTCCTTATTGATCAATAAGATCCAGCAAATTCGTTGCTTTTTTAAAAAATCTATAAAAAATTAGTATTTTTAAGTTATAGAAAAAGTTTAATATCTTTTTGTGTTTGTAATTTTGAACCAATTTTTGTCATTCCATATAATTATTAGGTGGAACAGAGATATTAAACATGTTCTTATTTAATTATATGTTATCTACATGAAAAATGCTTATTTAGTAAACATAGACAAAACAATTAAGTGGTAACATAAAAAATGTTATTATTTTAGTGAACTTCTCTATTTGTAAAAATGGAGTCAAACAGGGTTCTTAACCTCACAGACTATTTCGTCAAGCGTTAGGAGTTTTTGTTCGCTTGTGTATAAGTTTTTTAATGAATATTTTCCTGATGTTATTTCGTCATCTCCTATAATTAAAGCAAATGGAATTTTCAGTTTATTAGCATAATCTAGCTTGTTTTTCATTTTTTTTTCCTCTAGGAAAATTTCTGTATTTATACTGTGTCTTCTTAAAAATGATGCAGCTTGTATGCATATATTTAATTTTTTTGTAAATGGAATTACTAAAACATCTGAGACAGACTTTTTGGTTGACCGTACATTCATTTGATAGAATAACCTCGTTAAACCAAAAGATACGCCGACACCTTGTATTTTTTTATTAGTGTAAAATTCTGATAAATTATCATAACGTCCGCCAGAACATACACTTCCTATTTTTGATCCTTTTAAAATAGTTTCATAAATTGTTCCGGTATAATAATCTAAACCTCTTGCAATCGTTAAATCCAACATGTAGTGTGAATCAGGAATACCAAATTTGTTGATACCTTCAAAGATCTCTATCAATTCTTTTTTTCCAGCTTGAAACATCTGATTATCGATATCCATAGATTTTAATACGTCTATGTTATTTTTTTTTGTTTCTGAAATATTTAAAAATTTTATAACAGTTTCAATGTTATCTGAACTGATCTTTATTTTTTCTAGCTCTCTTTTTATTCCATCAATACCAATTTTATTTTTTTTATCTACTATTCGTATAATTTCTAAAGGATTACAGCTGAACGATGAGAATAGACCGTTTAGTATTTTTCTGTTGTTGATTTTTATTACAAAGTCATTAAATCCAATTTCTCTTATAGTGGTATAAATAAAACTTATTATTTCAACATCATGGATAATATCTAAATTGTTGCTTCCGATAATATCGACATCAGCTTGATAAAATTCTCTAAATCTACCATTTTGAGGACGTTCTCCGCGATAGACTTTACCAATTTGATATCTTCTAAAAGGAAATATCAAATTTTCATGGTGCAACGCGACATATTTTGCTAAAGGAACTGTTAAATCAAATCTCATAGCAATTTCTGAATTGCCCTTTTTGAAACTGTAAATTTGTTTTTCAGTATCTCCTCCTGTTTTGGCAAGCAAAATATCTGCAGATTCAAGAATAGGTGTATCCATCGGAGTAAATCCGAAACTTTCACACAAATTTTTGATCGTGTTTTTTAAATTATTAAACAATATTTGGTCACAAGGCAAAAACTCCGGAAAACCCGGAAGATTTTTTGGTACAATTTTGGGAGATATACTCAATGTTGACAATATCACCATTTTCGATTAAGAATACACCGAGTTTTCGGAAAAAGAATTATAAATTCATAATTCTTTCAACAACAAACACAACTGCAGTAGCAGCTAAAGACACCAAAAGCAATCCCTGATTCATGAATCCTAGTGTTACTGCCACGACTACACCAAAAGCGGCTGATAGACCTGAAGACGTAGAAGTGAAAACTTCAGGTATTGTCATAGACGTTAAAACTGCAAATGGTATATAAAACAAAAACGAACTTATAAATCTATTTTTAATTTTTTTTTTGCAAAAAATTAATGGAATCATTTTCATAGAATATGCTACAACAAACATTGCTAGGATAGCTGTTAATATTACTCTGTTATTCATTGTTAACTCCTTCGGAGCTATTTTCTTTTTCCGAACCTATAGGAAAAATTAAAGCACCTATTGTTGATGTTACAACGGCACATATGATCATTATCCAACCTGGTGATAAAAATTGACGAACAAATGGGTTACATTCTAAAAGAGCACTTATTACAGCAGAACACAGAACAACTATGGATATTGCCTTTGACGTTCTCATAGGAGGGACTATTAAAGCTAAAAACATTGCATAAATTGTAACTCCAAAAGCAGAACTTACAGAAGGTGGCAAAAGATTAGTGAATATAAAACCTGTAGTAATACCTGCCATCCATCCTAAATACGGAACTACGGAAAGACCAAATAGATATGGAGTCTGGAGTAAACCCTTTTGCTGCATGGCAACAGTAAATATTTCATCAGTATTAAATATAGCAAAAATCATACGACTAAAAAAATTTATCTTTGGATCAAATTTTTGAGCCATCGATAACGATAAAAGTATGTATCTACAATTTACTATAAAAAATGTAAGTGCATAAGTAAAAATAACCGTTTCTCCACCTGCTATCAAATTAAGTGCAGCTGATTGCCCAGAACCCGAGAATAATAAAGCACACATAAGTTCCCAAAGTCCAAATGTTATACCGCTTTTAACTCCTTTAATAGCCAAAGCCATAGCTAAAGGTATATAACCTATTCCTATGGCTATACCATCATTAAATCCGTTCTTAAAAAGTTTTGAATTAGTTAAAGTCTTTTCCAAATTTTAAAAACAACTCCTCATTTTTCAATGAATATGAATCTTATACTATTAATATGAATATTAGAAACTGTATTCAATACTCAAAAATTCGATATTTATCACTATTGAATACAGGTTCTTATAACAAAACGAGCTATATCATACAATATTATTATTTCTAATTCAACAGTTTTTAAAAATATTTAGGATAGCATTTTCTTCAATTTGACTGATTTTATTGGTTTTCCCTTGTTTGCAATAACATTTTCATAGTTACGTCCTCCTTTGATTCCGATTTTCTCAAAATAGTTTTTTCGTATAAAAATAAAGGATGACGCAAAAAATAATATACTGCAAAGGAAATTATTACGATCAATATACTAAAAATAGTTAACCATACCATTGTTGTTTTTTTCATCTTAAAAATACTTCTTTCTAAGGTTTATATTCCCCGTTTTGATATTCAACCTGACCTAAAGGTTTTGCATCGCCTGCTTTACAGTCACGCGCAATTTAGTTAAATCCACTTTGATTATTTGCTATACGCGGTTCGCCTGCTCCTCTGTTTTCCCAGACACCCATCCCTGCTATATGATTTCCAAACGAAACATTCCCATCATAAGCATAAACACTGCCGTTAATGACTTTCAAGAAATTTCATAGTAATCCGTCCCACTTCAACTGAGACTTTACATCTAATTATTTCTATTGAATCGTCTATTAATTTCATTTTTTTTTATGGATATAAATATTGGCCTGCCATGCGGACATGTTTTTTTTATTTTCATAAAATTGTTAATTAAAAATTTTATCTCTTCATATGAACTTGATCTGCCAGCTTTAATTGCTGATTTGCAAGCGATCTTTGCGTAAAATTTTTTAAGATTATGAATTTTCAGATTTATTTTATTTTTTAATACAAACGAAGCAATTTTAATCACTGAATCTTTTATGTCACAAATTTCTAAAAACATAGGTATACCTCTTATTAATATTTTACTATTACCGAAATCTTCAGCTTGATAACCGATGTTATTTATAAGCTCAATATTTTCAATAAATGTGTCATATTCAGTTCTTTCAAGCATAACAACTATGCTTGAAACAAGAGTTTGTGAATGTGCTAAATCAATATTTGAACTTAATTTTTCAAAAATAATTTCTTCATGTGCTGCATGTTTGTCAATTAATATTAATTCATCCACGTATTGAACTAAGATAAAGCATTCAAAAATTTCACCAATAATTTTAATATCCATGTTTTCAATAGATATATTTTTTGTTTCTCTTTTAAAATTTGGAGAACTATGTTTTGAATTGTAATTATTTTTAAAAATGTTTAAATTTTTTTCATCATATAAAGCAGGTGAAACAACTATATCTCGTAACAAAGTTCTATTAATATTAGTATTAGGTTTCTCAGTTGGTCTAAATGAAAAATTAAAAAAACTTTTTCTATGAGTCATCAAAGAACTTCTTACAGCATTATAAACTTCTTGAAAAATAGTTTTCTCATTTTCAAATCTTATCTCAATTTTTGAAGGATGAATGTTCACATCAACTGTTTCTGGTAAAATTTTTAAATAGATGACGCAAGCTGGAACTTTTTTAGATACCATTTCAGCTTGAAAAGACTCCTCAATTGCACTTGAAATTATGTTATTTTTTACATATCTACCATTTACAAAAAAATATTGCATACGCGAATTACATCTTGCCTCTTCAGGTTTGCTTATAAAACCATTTATGCTTATATTCTTTGAAACATATTCAATTTTTATTAATTCTTTAAAAAAATCTTTCCCAAAAACACGTAAAACAGCTGAACTAATCTTATTATCACCTGGAGTAGATAAGACCAGTTTCGAATTTTTAAAAAACTGAAACGAAATTTCTGGATGCGAAAGTACTAATCTATCGACTACAGCACTGACAAAATTACCTTCAACTAAGTCTTTTTTCATGAATTTAATTCTCGCAGGTATGTTATAAAAAAGATCACGAATTAAAATAGAAGTTCCTCTAGAAGATGGACAATCTGTCAATGAAAACTCTTGCCCACCCTCTATTTTGTATTTTGTTCCAACTAACTCACCATCTGTAAGCGTAATCATTTCAAGTTTTGAAACAGCACAAATAGAAGCAAGTGCTTCGCCTCTAAAACCTAAAGTTACGATTTTTTCTAAGTCACTTTTTTTATAGATTTTGCTAGTAGCATGACTCAGAAAAGCAGATCTAACATCGTCACGGTTTATTCCAACACCATTATCACAGACACAGATCAAGCTTTTTCCACCATTTTGAATTTCAATTTTTATACTGGTTGCACCAGCATCAATTGAATTTTCAACTAGTTCTTTTACAACTGAAGATGGACGTTCTACAATTTCTCCAGCCGCAACTAAATTTATAAGACCCTTATTCAAAATTTTTATTTTATTCAAAAATTGTAATCTTCCATTTTAATTATATGTCCACCTTCTTATACAATAAGAATCAAAATTTTTATAATCATTTTCTGTCCATGTTTTTGCACTTAAATAATTATCTATAAGTCGTTTCGAAACTAAATTATTCCAATTTTTCTTTGCACCTTGAAATACAGGGAAAAAAACGCTGTCAGATTGTAGGTACATAAAAGTAGATCTTGACAAACTGTTTTCTAAAACGCCGACATCTCTCAAATTATAAGAAACAAAATTCATTTTTTCAATCAAATGTTTTTGTGCTGTAGAAGAAGTTATCAACCAAGTCAAAAAGTCTTGTGCCATCTTTTTTTTTTCAGATTTTGCATTTATTAAAAAATAATATGGGCAATAAATTGTCAATTTTGAATTTATTGTATTTGGTGTTTTAAATGGTATAAAAGTCAACCTTGAAGCAACTGCCTGGTCAATTTCTTTTATTTCGTAAAAGTCATTATCTTCGCCTATCAAAAATATGTGCTTTCCTTCTGTAAATTTTTTTATAGCAGATTTTTTGGAATTAACGTTTAAATCGACTAAATCTTTTCCACGGCCATATGGAGTATTTGATGATATAAGATCTAAAGCTTGAATCCAGTTAACAAAATATCCTGACATTTTGGAAATATCGTATTGATTTGACAAATCAAATGCACTATCAAAAAGTGAAGATAGAATATTATTTAAAAGTTTTGCAAATGAAATTTCTGTATGGAACAAAAAAGTTGCTTCTAAATTATTTGAAAAATCATTATTTACTTCATATTCTCTATCATTAATTTTTATAGAACTTAACTTTTTTATCTTAGTAAAGTTCCCAAAATCCTCATATGAACATGTTCTCAAGTCATTTATTACACTTTTATGGACATCATCGGAAAAAATTGATGATATTACCTTAGGGTCTATTATGATTCCACAAGATTTAATTGTAAGAGGTATACCACAATTATTTATATCACTTATCTTAAGTCTTAATTTTTCTGGTATGCTCATAGCTACTTCTTGAAAAGTTTTCTCGGATGCATTTAAAAAATCGAATACATTTCCATACTGCTTTTGGGATTTTAATTCATCGAAATTTTTTATCATAAAAATATCTGGAAAATTTTTTGAATCAAAGTCGTATAGTAAATCAGAATTTTTAGTTACGAATGCCGGCACAATTCCAGAAACATTTTTGTATTCTTCTGAAATTTTATCAAAACTATCTTTAAAATCTGGGTTTGTGTTATATACAAGAAAATCATAATTTTTGTTATCTTTTTGGATATTTTGATTTTCATTTTTATAATTTTTTTTAAAGTTTATTAGAACAATCACTAAAGTTAATGAAAATATAAAAAATATGACAATAGCTGAAAATGTCTTTACTTTCAAAATATTTCACATCCTGCATTTTGAACTACGCAAGAAGCCTATTGTACTATAAATAATCCATCTTATGCAATAGGCTTCTTTTAGAATTTTCAGATTTTTCAAATATCAGAATGTAGAACCAGTTCTCATAGATTTAATTAGAATCTATGAGAACTGGTTCTAAAAATTAGAAACTGTCTTCAATAGAGAGAAATATCGAATTCTTAGATCTGAGGGTTATCAATAATTTGAAATTCTGCAGCTCTTAAAAGCCTATTAAAAATAGCTAAATTTATATCTTTTTCAGCAATTCTTATATAAGCTAACTTAGCATTATAAAGATCAATCTCTCTCAACACACTGAACAAACGTCTAGACTGATCATCAAAAGAGAACTTTTTTCCATAAGAAATTGCTGGGAGCTGAATAAACTCTAGATCTTCTTCAAAACAAACGACAACACAGTTAGTCTTTGAATTAACAAATCTTATAAAATCTTTTTGTGATGATCTTACAAGAACAAGCTTTGTATTTGGGGAATAATGTTTGTACTTAATTCCAGGTGAACAAACTTTTCCATCTGTCGAAACCATGTGATTAACATGTTCATCAATTATTACATCTTCATTTATTGCTTTTGAAATATCATTAGGTGTAATTTTTCCTGGTCTTAAAAGTATAACATTATCTGATGTTAAATCAATAACAGTAGACTCTATCCCGATAGAACATTTATCTCCTTTTAAGATTGCACTGATTTTACCATTTAAATCATTTAAAACATGCTTGTAGTTTGTAGGACTTGGCTTACCCGAAAGATTTGCTGATGGTGCAGCAAGCGGACGTCCAAGTTTAGAAATTATTTTTCTTGCCACATCACAATAAGGTAATCTTATAGCTACATAATCAAGACCAGCAGTTACAATATATGGTATTAACTTGTTTTTATGAAATATCATGGTTAAAGGTCCTGGCCAAAACTTTTCAGCCAAAATTTTGGCCTTCTTTGGTACATGTGTAACCAAAGAAAATAAATCTTCCATATTTGCTATATGTACTATTAATGGATTATCATTTGGTCTTCCTTTTGCTTTGAAAATTTTTTCAACAGCTGTAATATTAAAGGCATCAGCAGCAATACCATAAACCGTTTCAGTTGGTATAGCTACAATTTCTCCTTTTTTTAAAAGGTCAACAGTTTCATCAATTTGATTCTCATTCAAAATCAAAGTATCCATCAAATTTCCTTAAGTTATGAGGTTTTATAACAGTTCTATTAGTATACCATAAAATAGTTTTTGTTGAGAGTCAGTCAAATAATGTTTTATTGTGTGAGGAGATTTTAAATGATTAACAAGAATTTAATGCGCGATCCTGTATTAAGAAACCAATTATAGTGCTTTAGCTTAAGAGGAGATATTTTCACAATTTGGAATGGTATGGACCAATGTTCGTTTCATATTTGCTCACGTGTTCTCGATTTTGTTAAAGTCAGGTGAATATGCCGGCAAAAATAACAATTTAATTCCGTGTCGTC
>Ga0209737_10002197_pt1 | contig 13673 bp, 15 predicted proteins | sample TergutCu122P3_FD_187284 | JGI IMG/M metagenome (GOLD analysis project Ga0209737, IMG submission 187284) | Cubitermes ugandensis P3 segment gut microbial communities from Kakamega Forest, Kenya - Cu122 P3 (SPAdes) (version 2) | ecosystem: Host-associated > Arthropoda: Insects > Digestive system... | reverse complement strand
GCATTACAAGCTTTAGAAGAGTATGAAGACATGAAACTCGGAGAAATCTGCATTGAAAGAATTAAAGACAAAAAACCTCGAGTTCCGTATTCAAGAGAAATGTTCAAAAAAGCGTGGGAAGAAGCCAATAAGGAAAAAGATTAAAGTATTCGCATGAATTACAAAATCATAATGCACTCCGAAGTAATAAAACGTGATTTACAAAAAATACCATCAAATCTGCTTGAAAGTATAATAAACTCCATAGAAAAACGTATAGCCGTACGTCCGTATGACTTTAAACCATTAAGTGGAAAAATGTTCAGAGGAATATACAGACTTCGAGTAGGAGACTATCGTATCGCGTATTGCATAGAGGAAGATAACAAAACCGCAACAATATTCTGTATCGACGTTCGGGGAAAAATATATGATAAACTCCAAAATCGAATAAAAAAACAATAATGAAAAATAAAACTGAAAAAAGTAATATCAACAGAAAAACACTCAACGAGTCAACGATAAGAAACGACGCAGAGCAAGCTGTTGTTGGTCATATTTACGTATCAACTGACGAATTGTCAAAATATAAAAAACATAACAACTTTGAAGAGTTAAAGCAAAAATCCCCGTTAGAACTCATAAAATTATTAGAAAATACTCCTTATAAACCATCCACTCGAGGAAAAACGTTTGGTGGACAAGCAATTGTGCCAATTATAGAGAACGTTATTGAACAGGCTATTGTCGAACACATTTCGAAGATATCTGCCAACGATCTGCTACGATATCAATTCGTAAAACTTAAAAGAATCTATAACTCAGGATATTTCGATTCTGATAAAGAAAGAGGAGAAAACACAAAAAAAATCAGAATCAACGCTCTTACTGGATACAATGCGGAAAAAACAAATGCTATTAATGCCATCATCGCAAACATTAATAAAGACCTGTATGAGATACTGTTAAAGACAAAACATGATAACGCTTTTATCGATTTAATTCATTATAACTGTCACAGTTATTGGGATTCGAACGATACTGAATTCGTATACGGTAAAACATCTTTTTTATACGAAAAAGATCCCCAAAAACCAATAAAAACAAAAGAAGAATATCAAAAAGCAATTGAGCGAAAAGTATTCATTCAAAAACGACAATTCAAAACAAAATTACACAACACTATAGCTGAAATAATCCATAACTATGAACAAAATGATAAATCCGTATTCGATAACTTCGATGAAATACATGAGTTTATAAAGCGATACATAGACGAAAAAATTCCGCAAAAATTTACAAAAATGAAAACGGGAACATTTAATCAAGAGCTCGCTAACCTTAAAACAAGATCTGGAGAAGAAAATGATTTTGGAATTAACATCTACCGCAACCCCAATTTTACATTAAAAGTTCCTATGATTCTTGGAGGAAAGTTTTATCCAACCACTCAAAGATTAATAAATGCTTTACTATCTGTAAATACCACTCACGGAGGAGAATCTCCTATTTTCTCATTCTCAATATCAAATTACATGAAAATGTGTGGATTAAAAAATAGAAAAGAAACTTTAAAACAAATGAAGAGAGACTTAAACATTGCTACTCAATCACAATATGAATGGAAAGAACACGGTAGATGCGGCCAAATGAATATAATAGATAAGTGGGATACTGTAAAAGACGACGTACAAATAAGGTTAACCCAATCATTTTGGGATATATTTAAAAAATATCCTGTTGGCTCATTATCGCTAGAATCATTTAGAATTAATATACAAAAGCACCCAAATAGTCATCATTTCTCGTTTAAAATTACTCAGCACAAACATATGAATTATAGCAAGCCGACAGCAGATATTATAGCTGTAAAAACCCTATTAGAGGGTTCGGAAATTCCGCCATATGAAGAAGTAATAGCAAAATACTCTGGATCTATACATCAAAAAATCATTGACCCATTCGAAAGAGATTTAGATGCGTTAGATAAAGATTTTACATGGGAATACTGCGGTAAAAACGGAGCACTATTAACTGATGAAGAATTAAATAATTTTACCTACGATATTTTTATAAAATCCAATATAAAAGCTACCTGGAAACACTTTCCAGACCAAACAAAACGTCTCGAGAAAAGGCAAAATTATATAGAGCTATCAAAACATAAACAAAAAAACCTCCTAAAAAAATAAGAAATAATTATTTACCAATGTAACCAAAATCGGGTGGTACTTAGTTGGTAATCGGGTGGTACTTAGTTGGTAATCGGGTGGTACTTAGTTGGTAATTGGGTGGTACTTAGTTGGTAAAAAAAAATACATCCCCTGTATTGCAATACTTTAAGATACATCATTTTTCCTAATACATTTAAATCCTTTAATACATTTAAATATGCATTTGGTCGATTATTTAAAAATCGCCCAATGCTATGATAACAACCGAAGAAACTTCATAAGTTTGATACAGGAGAAGATATGATTTCAATAGAAGAGAAAGAACGACTCAACGGATGTTTAGAAGTTTTACTTGAACGAGTTACCAGAAAAGCCAAGTATAGCAGAAATTGGATCTGCCCGATTTGCAGTTCTGGTAGCAAAAAGAATAAAACATCAGCATTTGAAGTATATAAAGGTGGAAAAGGTGGATTTTTCTGTCATGCCTGTCAACAAGGCGGAGATATATTTACATTGGTTGCAGAAGTAGAAAAATTGAATTCAAAAACACAATTTATGGAAGTTTTAAATCGTACGTATGAATTATTAGGAGAACAAATGCAAAATAGCTGTTCTAATACCAAAAATCATAATAAAAGTCATACAACCGTCCAAAATACAGCGAAATGCGTCATAACATTACCTGTAACAAAATCAGAAGTATCTGAAGAGGTAGTAAAAGATTACACAAAATACATTAATGATTGTATAACTGCCCTGGAAAACGCTCCTGAAGCAAAGAATTATTTGATTAGCAGAGGCTTAACGGAAGATACGATAAAACAGTTTAGACTCGGATACGATCCAAAGCGTTTTTTCTGCCAAGGGTGGCAAGAGCGAGAGGCGATAATAATTCCGTACAATAATGGAAATTCGTACTACTGTTTTAGGGCTCTTAAGGAATTTGAAGTTAACGGAAAAGTCGTAAAAGTAGAAAAACCAAGAACAGAAGAGGCAGGATCTGAGCCTATTTTTAACTTGGAGGCGTTATACAACGAAGAGCAAGCTCCAGTGTTTATAGTTGAAGGATATTTTGATGCTATCAGTATAGAACAACTTGGGTATAGAGCTGTTGCTTTTGGTGGAACTGGTTATAGAAAATTACTTCATCAACTTCACGAGAAGCCTACAAAACCAGCGTTAATTATTGCATTTGATAATGATGAGCGAGGCATTCCAGATGCAGCAAAACTTTCTGAGCTTATGAAAGAAGAGAATATTTTGCATATATCTAAAAACTTAACGGAAGCCTTGTGTTGTAAAGATGTAAATGAGGCTTTAGTAAATGGAAAAGAAAAAGAATTAATGGATGTGCTTGCATTAGCTGTTGATGAGGTTAACAAACGTATTAACGAGCTGAAGGAAGAATATTATAAAAAGAACAGCGTTGCCGGACATTTACAATCTTTTTTGAATTGGATAAATGACGGCAAAAATAAAGTAATTCCTACTGGTTTTGAAAACTTTGATAAGGCTCTATATGGCGGTTTAATGCCTATGAATTTATATATGTTGGGCGCTATATCCTCTATCGGTAAAACAGCGTTTGCAATGCAATTAGCAGACAGTGTTGCAAAAAATGGAAGACATGTTTTGATATTTGCTTTGGAAATGTCTCGTAACAGCTTAATAGCCCGCTCAATCAGTCGACTGACTTTTATGAAACATAGATGTATAGCTAAAACTATGCGAGGAATTATAGATAAAAGTTTTTATGCAGGTTATAGCGATCATGAAAAGCAAGTAATACACGAGAGTATTGAGGAATATAAAAAATATGCTGGAAACATATTTATTAATGAAGGCATAGGAGACCTTGGTATAAAAAAGATTATAAACACTTTAAATAACCATGTTAATGCTGTTGGAACAAAACCTGTGTTAATTGTTGATTATTTGCAGTTATTGTCTCCTTATAATGAACGTTTTACAGACAAACAAAACACTGATAAAGCGGTTCTTGAACTTAAAAGAATTTCTAGGGATTATGATATTCCTGTTCTATGTATTTCATCTTTTAACAGATCTGCTTATAACGATGGCGCAAAGATGGAGGGTTTTAAAGAAAGTGGCAATATAGAATATACTGCTGACTTAGTATTAGGGATGCAATTTTTAAAACAAAGTGATGTAAATTTTGATATAGATAAAGCGAAAGAAGAAACAGAAAGAGATATTATGATCAAGATTCTTAAATATAGGGATGGTGCATGTGGATCAGTCAAATTTAAGTATTATTCGAAATTTAATTACTTTGAGTGATAACAGTGAGTTTTAATCCAAAAATTACTTATCCCGATTTTTTAGTAAAAACTCAAAAAAGCCGAGCGATGGAGTTGCTTGAGCTAGCGGTAGGTCTTGCTGTTAAAACGGGTTGTAATACTGCTGAGTCTGTATTTGAGTGGCTTACTGATATTTCAGAAGAGGATTTTGCGACGCTCTGGAATAAAGTGTTTCCTGATTTAAGTTCGAAAGAGTATTTTGATAAAGTACACGGCGGCTATGAAAAATTTATATCCAATCGAGGAACATATTTTTTAAGAGTTTGTGGAGGAGATAAAGAAATGTTTTTAAACAGACTTGAAAAAATGCTACAGACACTTGTTTGAGTATTGCATCTCCGATAAAAGTGTCCGCTGTGGATTGCAATTAGGAGATTGTATTTGTTAATCTTTAATGGATTCGGGTTGTAGAGATTTATTATTTTTTCTCTCCTGTTCGAGGAATCCTTCATGTATAAAAACTCTTGTATTTGGCTGGCAGGTTCGCCTCCAGCCTTATGCGGAAATCTCTGTGGCTCTGTTTATCACTCCTATGCTACAATACTATTAACCGCCTCTACATCTTCCAAAAGCATTTCGAGAAAACCATTATCGCTGTTGCCAACAATCACCTCATCCGCCATCTTGGAGTGAGTATTCTTACACCAACTGTTTGGCATATTGAACATAATCCGATGCTCTTTAACCACGCCGACATAGTCTAAATCCCGCAGTATTAGCGCTGGACTGTTGCCAAGTACCTCAGGTCGATATGTTTCTCCGTCGAGCTTCCCGTGTGCTGTTAACACGATATGCTTGTCCAGTTTCAACAGCGACAGCCACCATCCGAGCAGGTCACGTCTTACGCTTCCCCATGTGTTCTGGTTGGCGATCCCAGAGGCGTTGCTGTGTTTTTTCACGAGTATCTCAACTAACCTTCCGAGAGTATCAATCACAATGACATCGTAGCTGCTCACATTATCGCTGTTTAACTCTTTTGTGAGTTCTTCCAATGATTGTGGAGTCCAAACGTCGGTGTAACTGTTAGGAATCGCCCTACTCGCTCCACGCTCAAGATCAACGAGTAACTTCCTGAGTTTACCCGAAATTGCCAGACTCGTCTTGCCGCTACCTGGAGATCCGTACAACATCGTCCATTTCGGTGAGTTGCTTGATAAGTCACTCATTTTTGTTATATTCATGATTGTGTACTCCTTATGCGTAATAATACTCGTCATATCTGTCGTCGTGATGCGCTCTCTTGCCCTCGTTTTCGTGTTCGTCGTCTTCCCTTCTGTACGCCAACTCACGAGTCTTATCTCTGCAGTGCCAGACTATATCACGCATATCCTCTGCTGCGTCTTCTAGTATTTTCAGATCGTCCGCCAATCCATGTAACGCTTCGAAACTAAAGTTTGCATAATCGCAGTATTCCTGCTTCTCGCTAAAGGCTTTGATTTTCTCATGTATGGTCTTGATCATGCCAATTTCTGTTGAAAATATGTTGTTATTGCTATCATTGCTCATCGTCGGTCTCCTTACTCATAGGTGCATCATCCAATTCTTCAATCCAAGCAAACATCTGATTTGCTTCTGCAAGTGTTCTTTCCTCAACAGCGTTATCTCCGCGTTTCCATATCTGCTCATATCGATCTATGCTCATGACATTACCTCCTCATTTGGTTCTTCGTTTCCAACGCTCGGCTTCAGCCACTTTAATACGCCCGCCTTTTTGAGATCATAGATAATGCTCGGTAAGGCAGCTTCTGTTCTCATGTACGTCTGAAGTATTGCCTCTGCGTGTTCTTTAATGTTTTTCAGATCATTGCGTAATAACCCGATTTCTTTGTCTAAAATAATCTTCTCGTTGTCCGTCATTTCCATTCACCTCCTTCTATTAATTTAAATGTTCCAGTTTCATCCCATACTCCGTGAGCGGTTTTGCCCTCAGGATTAGTCCATATGCCGTAGCTGATTGGCTTGCCGTAGAAAAACGTGCCTGCGTATTCGTGACCGTTTGCGGTTTTGAGTATACCCTTCCCGTGAGGAACTGCGTCGATGATAGCTCCTTCGTACTGCGTACCGTCTTCGTAAGTGATAAATCCAGTGGATAATTGTCCTGGTTCGGTGTGTAAATCGTGCGGCATTATAACTCCCCTTATATTCTTTAAAATAACCTTATGTCTAATAATATACCAATCACAATCCTATGTCAACCACAAAATACTATTATGTCTAAATAAAGTGTTAGTTATTTTTTATCTTTTCAGTTACTATGGTAAACAGTGAGTTAAAAGAGGGCGCTGTGGAAAGAATAGAAGAAAAACCACTAACAATGACCGAGGTTGCCGAACATCTCAGATGCAACAGGAAGACGGTGGAGCGTTGGTTAAAAGAAAAACCAGGTTTTCCAAAGCCATTCAAGATAGGTCGCAGGTTGCTTTGGAAACGCTCTGAGGTTGGGGAATATCTGGAATCGACAAGGAAGTAGGAATGAGTCAAGATTTATCAAGTGTTGGACTTGTAATTTTCGAAGGTAAAAACATACGAAGGAAATGGCATAACGAACAATGGTATTTTTCTGTTGTGGACATTGTTGCTGTACTTGCAGAAAGCGCAAATCCAAGTGATTATATAAAGAAATTACGCAAGAGAGATGATATGTTAAACGAAGGGTGGGGACAAATTGTCACCCCCCTTACCATCCAAACTGCAGGGGGCAAACAAAAGGTTAATTGTTCTAACACAGAGGGGCTATTCCGCATAATCCAATCTATCCCCAGTAAGAAAGCAGAGTCTTTCAAAAGATGGTTAGCTAAAGTCGGACACGAGCGATTGCAAGAAATGTCTGATCCGTCGTTGGCAATCGACAGAGGGCGTGAGTACTGGAAAAAGCACGGACGCAGTGAAGGCTGGATACAGCAGCGTATGATGGGGCAGGAAACAAGAAATAAGCTCACTGATCGCTGGAAAGAAAGTGACATCAAGGAAGGCGAAGAGTTTGCGATATTAACGAATATTATCCATGAAGAGTGGTCAGGATTTTCTGTCAATCAGCACAAGAAATTTAAAAACCTCACCAATCAGAATTTAAGAGATCACATGAACGAAGAAGAATTGATCTTTACTGCTCTCGCTGAACTCTCGACAAGAAAAATCGCAGAAACCGAAAACGCTATTGGAATGACAGAAAATAAAGCAGCCGCTAAAAAAGGCGGTAATATAGCGAAGAAGGCGAGACTTGATTTGGAGAATAAAACGGGGAAAAAAGTGGTATCTCAAAGCAATTTTCTTCCTGAGACAAAAGAAACAGCAATATTTGAGAGAGTGGAGAAAAAATCGAATCGTACATTGAGTCGACAAAAAAGTAGGAGGCAATTATGAGTGATATCAACGGATTACTTGATCCCAAACAAGATTTTGTCTTTAAAAACATCTTTGGTAAGGAGGAAAATAAACCTGTTCTGATTTCATTTCTCAATGCTTTACTCAAGGATAAGCCTCATGTAAAAAGTATAACGCTTGATAATACAGAGATACTTAAAATTCTTAAGGAAGATAAAGCCAGCCGTTTAGATATTAAAGCCACTTGCGATGATAATATCAGATTAAATATCGAAATTCAGACCAAGAATACAGGAGAAATACCTGAGAGAGGCATTCATTATCTGGCTAACATGTTTCCAAGCACTGTAAAGGCCAAACAGTCTTATAAGCAACCTAAATTCATAAGTATATGGATTCTCGGAGAAAACGTAACAGACAGGAAAAACGCCATAAGTGAGGGTTATATGACTTTTCAACCTTATGGTTGTGATCCGTATCAAATAGTGACTGATAAAGCCAGAATGTTTTTTATAGAATTACCTAAATTTAATCCTAAAGATCCTGAAATGAGCGATTTATTGAAGGCTTGGCTATCCTTTTTACGAGATCCTACATTTATGGACACATCATTTTTGCGTGTTCAAGAAGTACAACAAGCTATGGAGACACTTCAATACATCAGCGCCGATGATGAAATGCGAGCACTCGCTGATCTCAGACAAAAAACTATAAACGACAAAAACAGCGAACTTGCTATCGCTAAGGAAGAAGGTATCGCAGAAGGCGAAGCGATTGGCATGGAGAAAGGCAAGCGAGAAACGGCGTTATCCATGCTAAATGATGGGATGCCAATTGAAACTGTCAGTAAATATACAGGTCTCTCTGTAGAGGGAATATGTAATATTTCTGACAGCAAAAAGTGATTTTTGGCAGAGTTGTCTATAAAATGCGTATGACTGAAATTATCGGTATCTAATAATCGCGGTGTTCAACTAAAAAACCTCTGAGGATTAGCGTCAGATGGGTCTAAATCGTTTTTAGGTACCCTACCTAGCCAAAACTCGAAAAAGCGCCGTACGTTAATTGTCGTGGAAAGTAGGGTATATGTGGTAAAAAGAACTCAAAATCAATGATATTTTAGACGAATATGCGACTTAACCTGATGTAATTCGCGTCTTAAGATATCTCAACGTATGATCTATTGGCTGATTGAAGTGATGAAGTCTTTCCCGAAACTTATAAACTCGTATAAAATAACCGTTAAGGCAAATAATTAACACATAGACTACATGACGAATTATTTGCGAAGGAGGAAGAGTTGCACGCAAAGCCTTTAATAATCAAAGCATTAAATAATCGCGTTTATAATGAGAGCGATGGCAAGTCTGTGTTTAAAAGACAACAAATCAGCGACTAAATTGCTAAAATCTCCTTAGCGTGTATTTACGCACGAATCTTCACGATACCCTTAACTCATAAATTGCACTGCCAAAAAAGTCCTTGCTGTTGTTGTAGATACTTAAAAGGATCTATAAGCGGCGGAGTGGGTGTTGGTGTAATTACTGGCTGTATAGGTGCAGGTGGCGGAGGAATTACGGGCGGCTGCTGTAGTATTGGACTCCCAGTTGCAGCCGAAGTCGATACACTAGGTATTGATGGCGATGAAGGTGGTGGCGAAAATAGTGGTGATAACAACGCTTCTTGCCGTGCCTGCGCCTGTTGATCCAAAACTGCCGCAGATGAAGCCCCCATATGGCTGCCAGAAAAAGACGATGACGCACTGGAAGTTGATGTTGAACTGCTATGTCCTAATTCCATACGACGTAAATTAATATCAGATTTATGGAGCTCTCGAAGTGAGAAGCTGAAAGAATCTGGCATTTTCTCATGTTTACTATAAAGTGTATCAAATCTACTATCAGCACGATCTTCTGCATTCCAAAGAAACGTAGATTGCGTTGTAGCAGTACTGCTTTTGGTTGGCTCTATCGTCGACTCTTCTGATTTAGTTGGTGCCATCATAGGCCCTTCTGGTTTAGTTGGCGCAATAGTACCCACATCACGTCTGATATAAGGATCGAACAAAGGCTCTGCTAAATTAAACAATCGTCCTGTGTCTTCTTTTTTTGCCCTACTGATTTCCTTTAAATGAAATGCTATTTTTCCTTCAGGTGTTTGAAGTTCAGAAAAAACAGCTCCTTTGGCGGCGGCTTTATTCACCTCATCAAGATTAAAAAATAGACCTTCTAGTTTTGATGGTACAGTTAGACATCTTGTTTTGCTTAATTGAAAATCGCTGAGTTTATAGCTTTCAGGATTTAACACATTAGCTTTTTTAAGTATTTTATGCATTGATCTTAGATTATCTTCTTCAAATTTTATACCTTTCTGTTCTCTTCTGATAACCCTATATAAATCGCTTTGTGTTTCTTGTTCTAATTTGCTTATTGCGTTCCTTTTGTCTTCCACCGCTAAATCTGAAGCTGTCACATGATGAAGGCTATTTAATTTAAATTGACTTAAAATTTTATCTGACATTAAAGAGTCCATAGCTGGAGAATGAACTCTTATACTAGTTAAACATTGATTCCTTATACCATCAAGAAGTAATTGTTTTCTAAACGCAAATCTATCCGTTATTTCTTTCGCCATTTCTGCAGTAGTTTTTACATTCCCTGGTTGCTCGATTACACTGGGAACCCACGTATCTTTTTTTGGTTGTATATGAAGATTTGCCAATAAAGCCCCAACTCTTTTCGGGCTAAATGCAGCTACAATCACTCCTTTGCTTTTCGAATATTTCGCATCCTGCATCATTTGTCTTTGCATTTCAGGAGTAAACTTACCTGCAAGCGAAACTGGGTTAACAGATCCGGCTCCACTAATTTCAACTCCAACTCTTCCATCGCTCTGTGAATCTATTAAAAATCGCCCGCCTTTTGATAACTTTTGAGTTGTTAGCGTAACTATATCTCTATGATTTACCAAAGAGGCAGCTGTAGAAATATCAGCTTGTGGATTTAGTGGTTTTTTACTCTCTAGTAAATTATGAGGTATTGCAGGAAAAGAAGGGGTAGAATACTGAACAGCTGCCTCTTGAAACATCGAATCTTTGTATGCTTTTTGAAATTGCATTGAAGTAGCGTCTTTGTTGCTTGCAGGACTTCTATCAGTCGATAAAATCGCAATTGCTGAAGGCATGTCAGGATTACCTCCTTCTGTCGCTAGTTCTCCCATAACTAACGCTTGACCACTACTTATTGGTGGTGTCCCCTTAGGTGAGCCCACAGCCCCCCTGCTGTTATGATGGGGCGTGATAAACATATCAGTACCGCGAAATGCGTTAGGATACGCTTTTTTTACCCCTTCTAACGTAGAGCCAGTAGCATCCCCTGGAAACACCTGTTTCATTCCTCTAAACTGACTGACAACAACTAAACTCTTTTCATTTACTGCATCATTTCCAAGGCTTCCTGCATAACTTGTTGGAGTTAATATACTTATTCTTTCTCGACTTAAAGAAACTTTATCTCCAAAAGCAGGTTTTCCAGGTTTTGAAGCGCTGCCTTTCCAAAAAGTTTCTCCCAATATCGTGGCTTTTTTTGTGACAGAATCAAATTCCTGTTCTAAACGATCTCCTACCTTAAATGAAATATCTCTATCTCTTGTCTGGAATACTTTAGGAGCAGGATCAGCTATTGAGGCGGCTCCGTATCGAGGAAATGAACTCTGATTTTTTGTTACTTCATAAACTCGCCTTATGACAGGATCAATAGAAGAAGCTAAAGAACTGGAGCTTGGAGACAAACTGCTGCCACTAGATTCCCACACGTGCACTTTTATTGTGGAAGAAGTTTTTTCGGCAATTTTTGGTAATATTTGACTTAAGTCTACTTTAGATGCATCTGTAAATTTTTCCTGCCTAGATCCCCCTACATACCAATCCTGTATTTCAATTTCTGGTATAAGAAGGTCTTTTCTTCTTGTGTTTTCTAATTGTATATCTTCAAATACCTTATCTAATAAACTGACGTGATCTTTATGAGGATGACTTATTATCGTGCGAATATTTTTAACGCCTGATAATAATTCCTTGAATTTACTGCCATCTTGACCTACATTTAATAAATGAGGAACGCTTGTGCTTGATTCTCCACTTCCCCCTGCGTGAGCCCCAGCATCTAAGATTGCCATATCTTTGCCAGCAATCTTGACTATAAAATTACCATCTCCAACCTTAAATATACGTGTTTCATTTTTTGACATAGCTTATTCCCACTAATTATTACTTTATTCTCCAACTTCCTAAATAGTCTCGCACTCCAGAATATCCTTTTAATACTGGTACTATGTCGGATTCGACAAAGGCGTTATATTTAGATCTCAAGGTACTTAAACAAAGCTCTATAGCTGCTAAGCTAAAGTCATTGGATACGTACACTTGTCCTATGTTTTTGATATCAACACTTGGCGCGCTCTGTAATCTTCTTATACACTCAGCTTGTACACTCCAGAGAGATTTACCTATAAACTCGTCCGTCTCCATCGTTGCGGGCTTATGTTTTGCAATAAATGCATCTCGCAAAGTTGCTAACGAAGCAGCTGCTTCATGAAAACAATCCTTGATATTTCCTTCATAAAACGAACAATCCGTAAGATCGTGTGCTCCAAAAGCCAAAATTGAAAGAATGAGATCTTGAGTATCAGCTTTTGGTAAATGCGACAACGTTCTCTCGTACAATGTATTTATTATTGGTTTTATGCCAGCATCAACTTGTCGTCCTTGACGTTCTTTTTCTGTCACTGCTTTTTTATATTCTTCTTCTGGTAAAAATTCATCAATACCATCTTCTCCATAATAGTATTTACACATATCGCCGTTGAAATTCTCTACATCTCTGAGGCAAGTCCACCCCTTGGGATATTGATCTAAAATCCAATTTGATGTCGGTGTTTCCATGCCTTTTACTCCTGATATTGTAATAATCACTGTTACTAATATTTGTGCTATTTTATACTTCATAATAATTCTCCCGTTGTAAATAAAATCAACCATTACAACATGATTTCATTGTACCAGCCGTATAATATTTTATGTAAGAGTCCTTTTTACAATTAATGTTTGAATTTTATTTTCAAGCGCATTATGCGATGATTATTTTAGCCCTGTTGCTTCAAACGCACACTCATCCACACAATTCTCCTTCCTCATTGGTTGTTGTATCGGACAACCTGATATCCTCTCTGACTCTGGCTTTGATAGCGTTTTTTCGTTCACTATCCTCACTACTTTTCACAGGCATTTCTATCGATAATATAACGACGGATTTATCGGGATCGGTCTTGTATATAATTTTATATCCATCAGCAGAACAGTATACGGAGTTTTCACCGCAGTAATCAGCTATACACCCAAATGCGAACCTCAACTGATCTTGTACATCCGTCGACAAACGCTGTAATTGGGTTGCGCTCTCCTGCGTGAGGCAGACCCTGCGCTTCCATTTTGATGACGCTTCTACTGGAATTCTTATGTGCTTCGCCATTTACTAAACTCACTGCTTACCCCATCTTCCAACTCTCGAACATCTTTTGCAATAGGCTCGACTGGATGATACCGCCCATCGCTGCTGCCACCTTGAAGTCTCTTTTAAATTCAGTCATTGACAATGCACTCAATTAACACATATATTAGTATACACATATACACATGTGTATAACAGTATAAGGAATAAAAACACGTGAAGACTATAGCCGTTATCAATCAAAAGGGAGGCGTGGGAAAAACCACTACGTCTCTTTCAATAGGGGCTGGACTTATACTTAAAAGATATAATGTACTTTTCATTGACTTAGACGCGCAGGGGAATCTCTCTCATACAATGGTGGCGAA
>Ga0209737_10002196_pt1 | contig 13680 bp, 17 predicted proteins | sample TergutCu122P3_FD_187284 | JGI IMG/M metagenome (GOLD analysis project Ga0209737, IMG submission 187284) | Cubitermes ugandensis P3 segment gut microbial communities from Kakamega Forest, Kenya - Cu122 P3 (SPAdes) (version 2) | ecosystem: Host-associated > Arthropoda: Insects > Digestive system... | reverse complement strand
ACCGGGGTTTGAAGGCGTGGCTGTCCAACTGGGTAGAGCCAAGGACAACGCATTGAGTGAAGGTATGCACATTGTCATACCGTATATCACTACCGTGTATCCGATAGATACAAGAACGCAGAAATTACAGGCTGAATCATTTGAAGCAGCATCGCAAGACCTACAACAGGTAAGGGCTACTATTGTAGTCAACTATAACCTACGAAAGGATAATGTGGTGACTCTCTATCGGGAGATAGGGTTGCAGTATTCCAACATCGTTATTACACCCGGAATTAACGAGGTATATAAGGCTGTTGTAGCAACGTTCACGGCTGAACAACTAATTACGCAAAGACAAACTGTATCGGAACAGATTAGGACTATCTTGACTGATAGACTAGCACCTTACGGTATCGTCATCACGCAAGTCAATATAACTACATTCGACTTCTCTAATGAGTTCAACAGGGCTATTGAACAGAAGGTCATTGCAGAACAGGAAGCATTGAGAGCCGAAAATGAGTTGCAAAGAATCATTATTGAAGCAAAACAAGCAGAGGAAAGAGCCAAAGGAGAGGCTAATGCTGTATTAGCAAAGGCACAGGCAGAGGCAGAGTCTCTTCGTATGAGAAGTGAAGCAGTAACACCTATGGTTGTTATGCTGGACTTCATTACCAAGTGGAATGGAACACCTCCTGCAACATTGCTTATTGGTGGTGGAACTGATGTCGTACCTATCTTTGATGTCAGTAAGTAACAATATAACGAGGTAAGAGCCGTCGCCTCGTTGTCGGTGGTAAAGACGGACAGATACAGGGTGTTTCTGTATAAAAGCCCTAGGCACTTGACCTCTAATCAAGTGTACCGGCATACGTAGTGGTCCTACGGTGTGTCAATCGGTGGTTCCAACTGACCCACTTTCGTTCCATGCTCTATGCAAAGTGTCGATAATAATAGTTGGTGGACTTGGGGAAAGACTCACAGAACAGATATACGATATGTCATCGCTGACAGACTCAGATGGTGGCACTATTGTATAGTCTGTTCATCTTATATGTTGCCAGTAGCCGAGTGGTTTTCAGGCACCGGATTGTGGATCCGGGAAGGCGGGTTCGATTCCCGTCTGGCACCTTGACATAATCTCCTTACAATGGTATAATACTTATAGCGATAGTATGATACCGAAAATATATTCCAGCACGGATTCTGCGTACATACTATCGCTAGTAATTCTTACGCACCGTGTCTGGATTTTCTAGGAGGTATTATGGGTAAAAGATCATTTGTTGATAGGATTGGTCAAGTATTTGGCAGGCTAACTATTATTGATAGAGCCGAAAATAAAAATGGCAATGTACACTGGGTTTGTGCTTGTGAATGTGGTACAGTCAAAATTATACGATCTGGTTGTTTAACTCATAGCGGAGTTAAATCATGCGGATGTCTAAGACAAGAGCGTAAAGACAAGGTCAAAGTCAAATCTATTAGACCACGCAGACCTAGATTGTACATCATCTGGATTGCTATAAAACGCAGGTGCTACGATACCAAATACGGTCGTTACAGAGATTACGGTGCTCGTGGGATTGTAATGTGTAATGAATGGCGTAATAATTTTGCAGCATTTCGAGACTGGGCACTGGCCAATGGTTATCAGGATCATCTAACTATCGACCGTAAAGATAATGACGGAAACTATTGTCCCGAAAATTGTCAATGGTCAACACGCAAAGAGCAAGCAAACAATAAACGCAATACAATCTGGATTGATTGTCCAGATGGACAGCAAAGAAATCTGACTCAACTAGCCGAACTAATTGGGTTGAAACGATCCGTGTTGGCTAATAGATACAATAACAGTCCTAGCATATCCTATGAAGAACTCATCAGTCCGCTCAAAACAAGAGGTAAAGATTAACGCTGAACCACGTGCCAAACCTAAATCACATTGGGTAGGCAGTGGTGGTGGATATTATTCGGGTGGTTATACTTTTACACCAACCTCTACTGGTTATACTTATGCACCTGCAAGGGATTGGAGGCATGGTAGTTCATCATTGATACCCATAGATGATTCTAGGAAGATGTTAGATGGTCTACATACACACATGTGCGAACACTGTGATAAGATAGTAGATTATGAATCTACATTTCTGGGTAGATGTGCCAAGACATATAATCTTAGACGGGTATGTTATGACTGCTACGTAACGGATCAATATCTCGGCCCTAATGCATCCAGACCTGCTAACGTTAATCCATTAACAGACAATGTGGATAACAGCATTGAGATTGATAGAACACCACCCTTTTTAGTAACATGAGACGGAGAAGAAGACAATATATGGACAATACCAATTCAGGTTGCAGCATGGGGTGCTTTGAAGGTTTAGTTATAGGAGCATTTTTGATAATGTTCTTTCTGAAACTCAATGGCACTATTGAATACTCGTGGTGGATTGTATGTTCACCACTGATTGCTTATGCAGGTCTTGTTGTAATATTGGTAGTATTAACGGTTCTTATTATGATAATCCATGATTATCTAGCAAACAGATAAAATGACAGCAATAGAAGCAACGCCTCGAAAGAAACCAGAACCCGTAGCCAAAGTCTATAAAACAAAGGGAAAGTCTGTTACTGTTCATTATGGACCTAGTAGATTTGACCGTAGGGAAGGTGTATATCATACTCCTTGCAGTATTTATACTACAAGGGGCACTACTACTAACTATACCACAAAGACGTACTACTGCGACTTTTGTAGAATGGCTCTACCAATAAAGGATTGTATTACTTCTATCAGAAGGAGCGATGGTAAGACAGTATTCTGTCATCGTCAATGCTTACTTGCTAACGGAGATCTCTATAAATAATATGGCACGTTACGAAATACCCAAAGACCCATACGGTTATAACATATACATGCATTGGTACAACGGATCACCAAAGAAGTATCCACCGATTGAGAGGCTAACATTTGAGCGTATGTCAATAGAGGAACAACATCGTGCTGTACTCAAAGAAGTATATTATAACAGACGTTACAAGTTCCCACTAAGCAAACGATAATCCCACCAAAGCAAGTCCAGTGCATAGCACCTATTGGACTAATACCCTATAACAAAGAGGTATTTTTATGCAAGAAAACTGGAAAGATATTGTAGGTTACGAAGGGCGTTATGAAGTAAGCGATTTAGGAAATATCCGTAATGCTAGAACACATTATGTTCGGAGTACATTTATAGCAGGCCGAGGTTATCCCCATATTACGTTAATTAACAATGGAATACGGAAAGTACACAAAGTGCACAGATTGGTTGCAATAACCTGGATTCCAAATCCTGAAAATAAACCGATAGTCAATCATCTTGACGAGAATAAATTAAACTGTCGGGCTAACAATCTGGAATGGTGTACTCCAAAAGAGAATCTTCGATACAGTCGTAAATTATATTTAGATCGCAAATATGATGGCTGTCCATCAGTAGATCAGGCTAGTGATATATCATCAACCTTTAATGAAACAATAGATAATCTTGCGTCATTTCTATTGAACAATCAGCAATCGCACCCAAACTACCTATGATACAAATAAATGCGATAGAAAAAAAGAAACCAGCAGAACCTGAATATGTCAGGGGCAGGGTTATTGATTCTGGTACTGCCACTGTTCATCTGGGAGATGATGATGAGGTGATTGAACGGAAAATCCAAATAATGAAGGACATTCAACTCGCTATTTTGGATTACTTCAATTCTATCAGTATGTGGGGGTATGAGACTGCTGATGCTTCTTCATACGTCGATGAGATCATTGGCTATGGTGAGGAATTGGATGAGTGTCATAGTGGTCTGGACAGCGAGGACGACGATGATGAGGATGATGAGGATGATGAAGAGGAAGTCTGCTGTGTATGCGGATTTGATGTTGATGACTGTGATTGTGGTTTGACCGAACCTGTCAAGGTAAAGAGGTCAAAGAAATCCAAGAAGTCCAAGCAAGATTTAGATTGTCCTGACTGTGAGGTATGTGGTTTAAGTCTTGCTGATTGCGATTGTAGCAAAGAATGGACAACACAAGAAATTAACAGGCTTATTGCTATTAAATGATTATGGCGTACTCGTCTAGTGTTTAATAGACTCTATCAAGTATTAGCCCAGGGTTCGATTTAGGCGATATAGTGTAGTCCGGTTAGCACAACACCCTTTCACGGTGTAATCGTTGGGTTCAAATCCCACTATCGTCAATGTGTGGTTTTATAACACAAATGTATGATTGGAACGTTTGCGGTTAATGAAAAAGGACAAATTATCATGGCTAAGACAACAGAAATGAATGAAAAGGGCGAAATGAGGGAGTCTATCAACCTTGGATTACTCATTGACGAGTTTGTTAACAATGCCTCTGATGAAGTCAGAACGGCTATGTCAACAGTTGCTTCGATTTCTGAGAGGTTTGAAAAAGCACTCATCAAGAATGGATGGAAGCCTAATCCTAAACTATCGACCAAAGTGGTAAAGAGAGCACTGGCTGCAAAAACCAGACTCCGTTGCCTCTTGTCTAGGCATCCTAACTGGTCTTTTGAGGATCAGGCGGTTATCTATCCGATAGCAGAAACAAGATTTGAATACTTGAATCAGTTACACACATTTTATAATGCTGTGTACACTTGGATTAACAGTTTCATCAAGGAAAAAGAGAAACGTGCTGTTGCCTTGATGTACAAGGATCAGGCAAACATATTCTATAATGCAATCAAAGATAATCAACTTTTGACAACAGATCAGCCGTTCTGTACGGCACTGATTGGCACATACTATGACAAGCAAAAGGTCGGGCAAAAGATGTCCCGTGCTATCAATGCTTGGGCAAAATTGGTAGGTTTCGACAAGTACCCAGGGTACAATAAACTGTATGCGGCATTGTCTGATGGTCTCAATCCATTAGAAACAAAACGTAAAACAGTATTCTCGATCAATCCCGCTCACATTCTATTGATGAGTAATGGGAATAGTTGGCTGAGTTGTCATAACATTGAGAAAGGTAAGAACCAATGCTATAAAGCAGGTCCGTTCTCTTATATGTTTGATAGTGTTTCGGCTATATTCTACACTCTCGATCCAGACTGTGATGAGATCACTGACTGTCCAAAGATATGTCGTCAGATGTATCACTTCTGTAATGGACTGTTAATTCAGTCAAGGCTGTATCCGCACTATACTGATGTAGAATTAGGCAACCAGTATCGTACAACAGTACATCGTATTCTGGCCGAGGCAATGGACATACCTAATTACTGGTTTTTGGAACGAAAGCATGATAAAGTTTATCGAGCAATCCAAACGGCAACAAATAGTGTTCATTACCAAGACTATCACCCAAATAATGGTGATTACAAGTGTACACTGTCCTTTCCGAAGGATGCCGGTGATGAATGTAACTATATCATTCCGAAACAACTAACAATCGGTCATAGAGCCATTTGTATTGATTGTGGAAGAGACCACAGAGCAAATGGCAGTATGGTATGTGGTCAGTGTAACGGTCATGGATATTTCGAGGAAGATCCTGAACAAGTAGTTGCACCACCTCCTATTGGAGCGGTTGGTACAAGATACACTGAGGCAGACATAGAAGAAGAGGAAGAGGAAGAAGGCTTCCACGCAGTATGCTATGGCTGTGAACGTGATATTGTCAATGAGGAAGACTGTTATAGCATTTGCGATAATGATCACGTTTATTGTGGTGATTGCACATTCTACTGTGAAAGTTGTTGCGAGACTTATCACGTAGACGAAATGTGTTGTATCCATAACGATTACATATGCAGTAATTGTTGGTCAGACAGTGCATTCCATTGTGAACACTGTCAAGAATCTGACTGGATTGATAACGGTGTGTGCAGAGTCAATCGTCATTATGCAAGACGAGTGGGTAGATATGGTCAACCCGTATCCGCACCACAAATGATGATAATGACACGTGAAACTGAACAGTGGTGTCAACACTGTGCCGATCACGACGCTAAGATGTGTACTCACTGTGAAGAGTATTATGCTGATGAAACTTGTGGATGTCCTGAATCACAAGCAGTAGCAAGCATTCTCTCTGGTGAAACTCCGGTTGTCGTTGGTGTAGCACATCAACCTTCATAAATAATCTCATAGGACAGGAGTAATCCTGTCCATCTAATATAACTATGGTACATACATACACTCCAAAATACGACAGTCGAGACAAACATCTCATTGATTTTTTCAGCGGTTTCAATATGTGGTCTTTTGATTGCCGCAGAAGCGACCATGCTTGGGTAATCAAGATCAATCGCATATTTCTAAACGCAGTCAAAGTGCGTAGGATACCTGCCGTTGATAATGAATTGCTCACAGAATTAGAACAGGCTGGATTTTTCATTGATGGTTCTCTCAAATTAGAAGCAGGATTCAAAATCATTCGTGCCATTTATACTTGGTGCAAATATATGGGATTCCATAGGGCTCCTACGTTTGGCAATCTGTTCTCGAAACTGTGTATGACCATCAATAATACAACAGAAACAAAAACGCCTATGTGTGAAAATCCAACTGAACAAGTCGCAACCAAAATCGAGGTCGTAGTAGAAAAACCAGTACCATTGGAAATGAAATATATGACTAATGAGACAATCAATCGTCTCATTGCAATATGTAAGCCAAGACAGGCTCATTTGAAGCAAATGCTCTATGAAGAGATGAAGTTCAAGATGGGCAGGAAGGTCAAATGGAAAGACGGATTCTTGTATAGTCCCGGAAGTCATCCAGTGTTGTTAGTGGCTCATATGGATACCGTTCATATGCATAACGGTGGAAAGAAACCAACTAACATCTATATCGACTTAGAAGACAAAGACAGTCCGAATGGTGATCTCTGGTGTGAAGAGGGTATCGGTGGTGATGATCGCTGTGGTGTGTTTCTCGTAATGGAACTCATTAAGAGATTAGACTGCCACGTACTCTTCACAGAAGAGGAAGAACATGGTGCAATAGGAGCACATAATTTCTGTAAATCCCAAATCAAGCCTAATGTTCAATTCATAGTTGAGTTCGACAGGCGAAATGGTAACGATGCCGTGTTCTATGACTGTGATAGTAAAGAGTTCTGTGATTTTGTTGAATCATATAAGTTCAAAAAGACATTTGGAACGTTCAGTGATATATCAATCATTGCACCACATCTAGGAATTGCAGCAGTTAATCTATCGTCGGCATACTATAATCCTCATACTGTAAATGAATACATTCGTATCCATGAACTAGATAGGATTATTGATCAAGCAATACCATTGATTTCTGATGTGTCCCAAAAGTTTGAGTATGTAAAAAAAACCTATACTTATACGACATATAATGGACATAATACATACTATGGTCATCATGATACTTGGGATGACAGTCGGTGGGATCAAGGTGTCTCAGGTACCTGGGGTAGTGGTGGACACGTAAAATATCAGGACAAGAAAAAAGAGGAAAAAAAAAGCGACGGCAGGACAGCCTTCGCCGCTGGATGGGAGTACAGAGAGACCGGAACGACTTCTGGGACTGAGGCAACCAGTTACGACTCTGATGGGAGGGTGGTCGATAGACTAGGCAGATGTGATTGGTGTAGTCATTGGTTCAAGAAGGATGACATAACACCATTTACACTTGAAGGTCGTGAAGAACGCTTCTGCGTTTGGTGTGTTAGTTATGATGAACAACTAAAAGCATACATCAGAGGTTGTAAGGAATTGGACGGTGTAGATGCCAGTCTTGATGATACAGTATTGGACAGTTATGATGATGTACCAACTGATCGTTATTGTGCAAACTGTTGTTCTTATCTTTCTGAAACAGGATTTGGTAATTGTCATCTATGTAACATAGATAGACGCAGATACCAAAAATGGTTAAAGGAACAAGCCTTGAAAGAAGGCAGCGAAGAATACTGGATTCAAATGGAAGAGAAGGCACAGCAGAAACTGATAGGTCATACTTATGGTCCTGCTATATTGCCAATACTTCCTCCTGTGAAACCAAGTGTTCCAACTGAGGACGAATGGCGAGAAGCATTAGCAGAAGCCTACGCATTAAAACGACAAGAGAGTAGAATCTAAAAAGGATAACAATGACACTATTTAAGTTAGAAGAATACGGCAATAAGGAGTTTGATGGACTTGATAAGTTATTTGCTGACGCATTCGACCTACAAATGTACGAAGCATTTAAGTGGGGAGAATGGGTAAGCGGTCAGGAAGGTCGTAAAGTTCTGTTGGAAAACAACAAGAACAATAAAAAGACTCTTCGGGATATTCTGTCAAGACATCCTAACTGGTCGTTCAAGGATCAGGCTGTTATTATTCCGATAACAGAAGCCCTTGTCCGAAGTGATATTTATAATATCTCTACTTACTTCTTTGATATGTGTACTGAGGCTATGCGTCAACACATCGACAAGAATAAGAAGGATAACATGGATGCAGCCAACACAGCATACCATCAGTTGCCGGTTCTGAAAAAGGTTATCAGTAACAAATTGCACATCGAAGGCAAATTGATACGAGAATCTGCTGAAATGATAACAAAAGATGCTGGAATCAAAGCGTCTGTGGGACAAAAACTTTCTCGTATTATTAACAAGTGGGCAAAAGAATTACACCCATTCGTTGGTCAATACAAAGAATATGAGAAGTTGTTTGCTAAGTTATCTGATGCACTCAATCCTATCGAAGTAAAACGCAAAACCATTTTATCCATACATCCTGTAGATTTCTTGCTTGCTTCCAATGGTAATAGTTGGAACAGTTGTCATGGAATTAAGAAGTGTGATAATTGGGGAACGAAGTCAGGAACACTTTCGTATATGCAAGACGATACATCTATGGTGTTCTTTACTCTCAATGATGACGACAAGGATATTCATCGTGAACCCAAGATCACTCGACAGTTGTATCACTACAAGCAAGGTCGATTGATTCAATCAAGGCTGTATCCTGATTGGCAAAATATAGGTATGAGTGATACCTACCGAGGTATTGTTCAGACTATCTTGGCTGAATGTCTTGGTGTTCCTAATTCTTGGACATCTGTGGTTCGTGGTCAAGATGATGTAACAATGGCTACTCCAACTCACGTTGACGCAATACACTATCCAGACTATCACAAAAACTTCAAAGCAACAATGACAACACTCAAAGGTGTTGATTGTGTCAAGGAAGTTCCGATTGGTCATATTGCTAGTTGTATTGACTGTGGTACACCGCATAAACGACCCAAGATGTTATCGTGCTGTATCAGGTATAAGTGTCGTAATTGTAATACTGAGACACTATATCGTGAAATGCAAGAGCACGATAATTATCTATATTGTGCACAGTGCATCAGGGAATGTCCTTGTTGTAATAGACAGTTGCCAACACGATGGGATTGGTACACCGTTACCACAGAAGAATTAACAAAAGTTAAAGTCTGTGAAAGTTGTGCAAGCAGGCACTATACACGGTGTGAGTTCTGTAATGAGTATCATCATTCCAGTACATTCCATACATTGAGAAATGCCTCTGGCAGAGAGAAGTATGGATGTCCAACGTGTTATGAGAACTCTGTTTGCTGTGCTGATTGTGGACAACGTTATCACAATGAAGGTTGCCTCCACCATAGGGACGCTGATGGAAATAATACTCGTATCTGTGAGAAATGTCTCAAAGCAAGAGAACGCAAACGTCTCCTAGCAGAACAAAAGGCCAGGGATAAAGCAGAGAAGGCACGATTAAAAGAACTGGGTAAAATCAAGGAAGGTAAGATTGTCATTGATCCGGCAGCAGGTGTGGTAGAAATACAGCCTATTGACTTCGAGGAAATGGGCAGTCGTCCTGTCCGTGAGATGAGGAATCCCTATGACCAACCTGTTAGTTGGCAGTATGCAGGGAATGATCGTGTAAGTGCTGACGATTTATGGCAAATGCCACAACAGGCAGTAGCAGCGGCTCATGCAATGGCAATGTACCAACAAGATTTCAGAGTACCCGTTGAATGGCATCAAGCAGTAGCAAGACCCATAGCGGATAACGAAAGGGTTATGGAATAAGGTGTGTAACCTTACCGATAACCCTATGGGAACAAGCCCGAAACCAAACCAAATAACGTATGACTAGACAAAATCACGCATTATACGGCACTTGTGCCACTTGGATAGAATATACGGTTGACAAAAGCAACCGTGTGAGAAACATTGTATTACAAGGAGGTTGCCCTGGAATGAAGCAGGCATTCTCTATCTTAGCAGAAGGCAGGGATATAGATGTCCTGATTAAGATGTTGAGTGGTATCAAATGTCGTAACAATACTTCATGTGCTGATCAGGTAGCAAGAGCACTTATTAGTTATAAGGAGAGTCTATGAAAACGAGACAGATGAACACTGATGAGTTAATACAATACATTCACGATGCCTATTACAGTGAGAGTAGGTCTAGTTGTTGTGTTGAAGCATCTTATCGGGTAGGTGGTGTCTTTAACTTCCGACATTTTCTGAGGTGGAATCCTGACGGACAGTTTCCGATGATCTGGGATGAAGGCATTGACGGTGAGGAAACCTGTGTTGATATTGACGAATTCAAACAACTATACCCTGCAAGAACATGGATTGTAGAGACCTGGGACGAGGACGATCCTGACTATAACCCTAATAATTAAATGAACACATTACATTGGCAAGAGCATCCATCCATTACAAAAGACAGAGAAAGACTCCAACAAATGATGGACAATCACGCCCATATCATTGGGTTTACTGAGAATGAGTGGTCGTTTCTTATGGAATGGTTAGAGGTTTATGATCATCCTCTTTCGAGTCAAGGAGAAATCGAACAAAGTGATGAAAGAATTGCTGATTTAATAAGGAGCAAAGTAAAATGCTGAAAGTATTAGACCTCATCAACAGTAACCTAGAAAATGATAGGTGGAAAGAAATACTGTCTGCCAAACCTTATTGTATCAAAATCAAAGAGGGCAGCGATCCTTCCAATCCTCACTGCATACTGAACTATGACCAAATCGAAAGTTCCTTTATGGAGGAGATTGTTAGGGAATGTCGGGGTCTTATTATACGCCAGTATTATACTGATGACGATGGTAAGTTTATCTATCGTCCTGTATGTGTACCGTTCTTTAAGTTCGGTAATTATGGTGAAGGGTATTGCCCGGAAATCAACTGGAGAACAGCAAAGGTCTATGAAAAACTAGACGGATCATTGATTAAACTGTGGTATGACGCTGGTAAATGGCACGTCAGTACAAATGGGACAATCAATGCTTATCAAGCACAGGTTAATCAAACAGATCTAACGTTTGGTCAGTTATTTGATAAGGCTCTTCGTGAAACACTAGAACATACCTTTGGTGATGTTCTTCTTGATGAACACGTTAAGGTCTGGTGGGACAATCTCAATAAGGATTGTACATATATGTTCGAGTTGTGTTGTCCAGAAAATAGGATAGTTGTCCCGCATACAAAATATCGGCTATATCATATTGGAACACGGAATAACCAAACACTTCAAGAGTTGGATGAGACACTCGGTGGTACACTGAGACCAATGCAGTTCATACTCTATGATATTGACGCTTGCCTTGAAGCAGCAAAGAAATTACCGCACTCGAAAGAGGGATATGTAATATGTGATGGTAACTTCAACCGTGTCAAAGTCAAAGGCCCAGCATATCTTTCAGTCTTCTATATGAAGAACAATGGCGTTCTTACCACAGAGCGTATTATTGATATACTTCGGTCTAATGAAGTGTCGGAGTTTCTTACTTGTTTTCCTGAGTACACAGAACAGTTCCAAAAGATTTCTATGGAAATAGAAGGAACTAAACAGTGGCTCGAAGTAGAATTGGAAAAGATACAAAAGATGGACTTTCCTACACAGAAGGACTTTGCGTTATACATTGTACCTAATATGGGAAGGTATAAATCGTACTTCTTTGCTTGGAAAAAGACAGGCATCTTACCAGAACAATGGCTAGATGATATGTCATCTCATAAATTAGCAGAATTGCTTGAAAATTGTACAAACTGGAATGAGGATTAAACATTGGGACTAGGGCTGGCTGGTAGGAGGCACCAAACTCATAATTTGGTACAGGCAGGTTCGATCCCTGCTAGTCCCATTAAGGAACAAACTATGAAAATCAAAGATCTAATTAACAAACTAACTGTACTAACTAAGCACGAGAGAAGAGATCCCATTATTGGTGTGCAATCTCAATGTGGTAGCATGTGCTTTGCACATCAGATACAAAACATCGAAACACTGAATGATCGCTGGCACGAAAATCCATCGCCGCAGTATCAAGGTAGTTTAATTATTGTCGCTCTGGTTCACGAGCACGGTGATCGTTATGCTGAACTTAGAACAGCAAAGAACTTACTGGATGCACTAACCAAGTGTAATCCTGACCAAGACATCTACATAGAAGAACAAGCAGATTTACTCGATATAACTGATGTTTACACTATGTACATCTTGGGTACTTATACAACGGTTATTAAAACCAAGTTCCTCGAAGGTTATCATTCATAAAACAATCATGAACGACACAATGAACTTCAAATTATACCTCAATGGTGCTATCACTAAACCACAGAATAGTGATGTCTTTGATCAATGCAAAAAGATCAATGAAGAGAACAGCACTGCAAATGGTGGTACACTGATTGCAAGAACTCACATTGAGAAGGCCAACTATCTTCTGGTGGTTATCAAACCAATGATGGTTGAAGAAAAACGCAAATCAGTTGTTGTAGGATACCTGTGCTTGCGTCATTATGATGATGGACTGTATATCTCACAACTTGCTGTGAGTAAAGACCATCAGAGACAAGGCATAGCAGATCGGATGATAGAGTATGTTGAAGATCATCTTGTAATTGAAGAGAACCTATACCTTCACGTCAATCACGGTAATGACAATGCTCATGCACTGTTCCAAAAGCACAATTTTGTTCCAATGAACGTCAAATATAAGAAGGTATACAAATGAAACCAACCTGTTTATGTGCAAAATGCGGCTCTGAACTAGAAATATCAGAAGGTCGCTTGAAAGGTGTAGATGATAATGGACAAGCCTTTATTAAGGTGTATGACGTACAACCTTGTGAAGAGTGTATAGACGAAGCAAGATTGGATGCAGCACACCAGGCTGAACGTTGGGTTGATTATGCCAATGCAATGTCTTACTTATCTAAATAACTAACTATGACAAAACATCCAATGCAAGAACTGTGCGACATCATGGCACAGGATAAATCGCTTAGACCAGCAAGAATAATCATTCGATTTGGAGTGGTTACTACTAAGTCTTTTGCAGATCTGGCAGAAGTACTTAATAACCTCTATCTTACAGAGAGGTCTCCTGGGGAGAGAGTAGTTAATATTGATGTACAACATGCTGAGATGCTTGCTAATGGTGCTGTCAAAGCATTGTATAAAATGCACTTACAATGTAAGCCTACGGGAGCGTAGTTCAACTGGACAGAACACCAGATTACGGATCTGGCGGTTGGGGATTCGACTTCCTCCGCTCCTACTAAAAGGAACAAATATGCTAACTAAAATACTCAAATGGTTTCAGAAGAGTTCGATACAGGTGTTAATTGATACACTTATCAAAAAAACTA
>Ga0209737_10002195_pt1 | contig 13683 bp, 7 predicted proteins | sample TergutCu122P3_FD_187284 | JGI IMG/M metagenome (GOLD analysis project Ga0209737, IMG submission 187284) | Cubitermes ugandensis P3 segment gut microbial communities from Kakamega Forest, Kenya - Cu122 P3 (SPAdes) (version 2) | ecosystem: Host-associated > Arthropoda: Insects > Digestive system >... | reverse complement strand
TGCGTCTTGCAGGAACCTTATTTCGTCTGCCATCTTATCCTTGTGTTTGCTGAACAGTTTGAGGATTTTACCCGGCGTACGGTCTTGCGCCAGTTCGCTAATTTCTTTTAGCGGTACGCCTATGTCAACCAAGACTCGTATCATTTTAGCCACTGGTATCTGTGTTGGTGAATAAAATCGATAGTTGTTCTTAAACTTTTCGCCGCGCTTTTCAGGGAAAAATACGCCGTTCTTGTCATAATGGCGAAGAGCTGCTACAGTCATTCCCACCATCCGCGCGAACTCTGTGATTGACAGAAAATCCTTTTCTGTATCTGAATCTTTGTTAGCCATTTTTTCGCTCCTTTCGTATTATCTGGGTTTTTTAATGGTCAGATTATACGGGGGGCTACGGCAACTGGGGGTAATTTGGGAATAAAAGGGAATGCAAAAACCCGGTTGAAAATAACCCAACCGGGCAATGTAGTTTTTATTGCATATCGCTACATTGAATAGTAGATATTGAAAGCTGAGTAATTCGCATAAATGGTGCAAGCTTTTTTGTTAATTGCTCTGGAGATGATCGTCGAAAAAGGCAGCTATGTCAGCATGGCAGCGCCTCCATCAGTGCAGTGGGATTTGCCCGTATTTAAGATACCACAGATTAAACTAAGAGTGCTATGAATCGAAATGGGCGGGGGATAGCACAAGCAAGTACTTGACATGCGCCACTATCATAGACAGCGCCACCACCCCAAGGCCAGTAGAGAGGGCCTTTCGCACCAACGGGTGGTAATATTTTTGATCAACGCAGTCAAACTTAATCCCCTCCTTGCGCAGAAATCAGCGGCAACATGACATATGTCTCAAAAACCCCGTCCTGGTATTCGCGTAAAACATGGCCTTGATATTTGTCCACTATTGAATCGACATACTGTATCCCGACACCATGGAACGGGGCGCTTTTTGCAGTGATAAACCTATTCCCAACCCGCTTGATTTCGCCATCATAGCTGTTGAGGATGGAAAGGGTAAGGTTCGTGCCTTTAATAAGCAGCGTAAAGGATATAAAGCGCACTTGCTCGCTGTCCTTCATACGTTCGCAGGCCTCTATGGCATTGTCAAGCAAATTGCCTGCGATAGCGCAGAGGTCATAATCTTCGATGTTGTTTGTTTCCGGATACACCGCCTGTATACTTACCTCTATACCGCGGGAGCGCGCTAGTAAAAGTTTTGTGCTGACCACGGCGTCCAGCACTGTGTTGCCGGTTTGTAGCATGGCGCCGTCGCGGAATGATTCACCGCTGAACTTGTCCAAATACTCCAGCGCCTTTTCAGGTGGCCCCTGTTCGATCAAAGCCCGCAGCCCAACAAGGTTGTTTTTATACTCATGCCGCCAGATGCGAATATCGGCTTGCATTGCGTTAAGCTCATTGAAGAAGTTTGATTCCATCTCCAGGCGTTGCAGCCGTGTGGATAAATCTATGTTTCGCGTTTCTTCCCGTATGAACATTTCATACATAACGAATATCCCGATCAGGATAAGCAACAATCCAGATGCGAGCCATATCAATATATTGTTTGTTTGCTCATTAAACTCCGACAGGTTGACAAACATGAACAGTAAACACAATAAAACTATTATGGCTGCGCAGGTAAGCACAAGCATAGGCCTTTTTTGCAATGCGCGGAGGTTATAGTGTTTCTTGCTTAGCCCATAAAATACTATAACTTGAATTATCTTAATAAATACGATTGTAAGCAACCGTGCATTATCCTGGTACAATTGGGTATGTGTAATATTTACATTAGTGAAAAGCGAAGCCAGCCCAGCCCCTGTCAAAGAACATGCAAAGACAAGCGCTTCCGCAAGCACAAGGCCAAATAGCTTCTGGGCAATGCTCCCGTATTTGGCAATAAATAAATATGCAAGTATAATAGCACAAATCATCCCATCATATAGCCATATAGGAAAATCAAGAAAAGTCGCTATAATCCCCCAGCCAAAAAAACATAGCCAGGCAAGCAGCTGCGGCATAACCGAGGCAAATCTGGAAGAATAGCGGCTGTTAAGAAAATATACTTTGGCTAAAGCATCAATAAAAACAGCTATTACTTCAATAATGACCCATTCAGTGTTCATAGCCTATCTCCCCATATGCAATCTGATAAAAGCATCATTGACCTCTTTTGATTTATTACGACTGATCGGCAAGGTTCTACCGTTGGATAGCAGGAGGAATTCTTTGTACATGCACTTAACTTTAAATAAATTGACTATATACGACCGGTGGCAGCGGACAAAATATCCCGGCAACATATCGGATAGTTCCTGGGCGGTTTTTCGCAGTTCATAAACGTCTTTTTCGGTCTGTATGCTTGCTATATGCGAAAACATCGAGATATAGTATATATCGTCAAACGGCAGTTTTTGCTGCCCGTTTCCGTTAGATACCAGTATCACGGCATCTTTTTGTGAACGCCATATCATAAGCGCCTTATCCAGGATAGGCAGCAGCTTAGCATGTGATAAAGGCTTGACCAAATAGTTCAATGCGTTTACATTGTACCCGTCAAATACATATTGTGAGTGGCTGGTGACAAAAACAATCATCATATTTTGATCTGTTTTCCGTATATACTCCGCTAAATCAATACCGGTCATGTTTTGCATCTGAATATCTAAAAAAGCAAGGTCAAATGAAAGCTCCGGCCAAGCTATAATAAATGTCTCGGCGCTCGGGTAACATAGGACGTCAGCTTGTATTATCCGGGACTTCGCCCAGTCTGCTATAGCATCTGCAAGTTGTTGTTGCATAGTTGGGTCATCTTCACATATTGCAAAACGCATAGTAACCACCTCAATTAATTGCTGATATGGAAAACACAGATGCTACAAACAGAGTAACCTGTGGAAATAATGCGTGGCTTTCCACAGGTTACTCTGCCGGGGGCTGTTATTTGCATAGCCTCTCAGGCACTTTTGACTGATACCAGCCTAATTCGCTTGCCAGCCCCGCGCCTTTTAATGCAACCTTGAATGTAACCGCCGCAATCGCTTTACTAAGTTGATGCATTATCTTTTTCATAGACAACCCTCCCTTTATTTATTTCGATGCCATTATATCATATTTATTCAAACATGTGTTGTTTTTGGCGTAAAAAGTTAAATTTTTGGCGCGAATGGTAAAAAATAACCATTTATGCCATCTGCGTTACCTTCTATGCCATTTTTGAACATAGCGCATAAGAATTGTGTTATGCTGAACACATATTAATTCCTATTTTTACTAATGGTGCAATTGTCAAATGGACGAAAAATGAATATATGTTACTTATACGTCTACAAACATATATTTGAGCAGTAGAGAGGAAAGCAGGGGGTGATTGTAATGGGCCAGGCATTATTGTGATTAACAGCTTTTCGGTTTTAATGGGTTGTCAAAATAAATTTAAATTTTAGGAGGGTCTGTATGAAAAAGTTTCTCAAAAAACACCTTGGCTTGGTTTCTTTGGTTTTACTATTGATCGGCGTGTTAGTGTTTTCCAGCCTCATAAATGCGATGGCCACGGACGGCCTGTTTGATACAGGGCAAAGCACGGTATTATCTGATGGCGGTGGGTTGCAGGATGACGGTGGGCTATCTGAAGATGCGTATTTGGATGAGGGGGGAGAAGGGCCCTTCATGATGGTTATGTCTGGCCCTGCAGCCTTAAACACCATAACAATAAATGCCGTGGCCGGCAAACGGTATGATATCGGCATTGCGGCGAGTGATATTACAAGTTTTTCCGGCATGACGGTAACCATGCAATATGACCCCGCAAGGATGCAATTGATTGACCTGTGCGCCTTCACGAAAGCAAAAGAGCTAAGTGCCGGGGCCATCCCAGGGGTTGGCGTTACGGTATCGCAAATTTCTAGCGGGGCGATAGTGTTTACAGTAAGCAAGGGCATCCCATCTGGTAGCATGTGGTCCGGGGCCATAAATACCATCAGTTTTAAGGCCCTGCAATCCGGCAACACGATAGTCACTGTAACCGAAAACAATACAAAAGTAGCAACCCCAACCGCCAGCCCTACCACTGGGACGTATAGCACTACACAAAATGTGGCTTTGAGCTGCACGACGGCGGGCGCTACGATCCGCTACACTACCAATGGCAGCGAACCTACCAGCAGTAGCACGCAGTATTCTACCCCTATCCAGGTAGCGGTGACCACTACCATCAAGGCAAAAGCCTTTAAGCCCGGCTTGACGGACAGCGATACTGCCATCTTTACCTATACGATAAAAGTTGCCACCCCAACCGCCAGCCCTACCCCCGATACGTATAGCAGCACGCAAAACGTGGCTTTGAGCTGCACGACGGCAGGCGCTACGATCCGATATACAACTAACGGCAGCGAACCTACCAGCAGCAGCACGCAGTATAGCAGCCCCATCCAAGTAGCGGCGACCACCACCATCAAGGCCAAAGCTTTCATGACCGGCTTGGCGGACAGCGATACTGCCAGCTTCACCTATACGATTCAGCCAAAAGTAGCTACCCCCACCACCAGCCCTACCCCCGGTACGTATAGCAGCACGCAAAATGTAACTTTGAGCTGCACGACGGTGGGCGCTACGATCCGCTACACTACCAATGGCAGCGAACCTACCAGTAGCAGCACGCAGTATTCTACCCCTATCCAGGTAGCGGCGACCACCACCATCAAGACCAAAGCTTTCATGACCGGCTTGACGGACAGCGATACTGCCATCTTTGAGTATACGATTCAGGCAAAAGTGGCCACCCCCACCGCCAGCCCTACCCCCGATACGTATAGCAGCACGCAAAATGTAACTTTGAGCTGCACTACGGCAGGCGCTACGATCCGCTACACCACCAACGGCAGCGAACCTACCAGCAGTAGCACGCAGTATAGCAGCCCCATCACGGTAGCGGCTACCACCACCATCAAGGCTAAAGCCTTTAAGTCCGGCTTGACGGACAGCGATACTGCCAGCTTCACCTATACAATTTCTCCATCTGGAGGCCTGTACACGCTCCATTTTGACCAAATTGAGTATATATTTGACACTTGCGTAAGTTCAGAAATCTATATAACCGCCTATGTTAAGGACAGTCAGGGGAGTACTGTACCTGCGAGTATTGTGTACACTACTGACCGTGGGGAAGAAAACACTACTGGCGTGTTTGAGCAACTTGATTTTGGGCGTTTTGGGACGACGGAGTCTGGTGTGACGGCGACAGCAACATTGAGCAGCGGCGCAGTATTGCAAGAATGGGCCAGGGTCGAAATAATCTTTTAGTTTTTGGCTATAGCCCACTAAAATTGAACTTGAACAGAACAAATAACCCCTAACTGACACCACGCAACATAAATCGGTTTTGACATATTAAAATAAATTTAGGAGGAAACAATAATGAGGAAAATATATAAAAACAGGCCGATAAACTGGGCCATATGCATCACATTAAGTTTTGCTTTAATTTTCAGTAGCATAGCCCCTATAGGTAGCATAACGCCAGTAAAGGCCTTGGCGCAGGGAAATACGGTGGTGCAATCCGCGCCTGTTGCTAGCGACCCGCCTTCAAGAAGGCCGTCCGGTAGGCAGCAGCTTTCTCAAGGGAGCGGGGATGCCCTTTCCGATACGCCCATTCTTGCCCCTGACCCCCAGCCCACCATAAGCGCGTTTAGTGCGGAAGTCCAGTATTCTTTGGGGCTGCTGGAGGGCTATGAATACTTTTCCGAGTTGCCTGAACAGGATGCTGAAATACTTTGCGCGGCTTTTAAGGTAAACAGCGGCGCTATGGAAGAACTGGAAACCTTGGGGCTTGCTCTGGAAGAGTCGCTCGTCTATGCCCAAGTGGAATACACCTACGGCTTCCCCGTTGGGGATATGCTGGAGAATTACCCAACGCAGGAGGAATGTGTGCAATTGCGTTCGGAGATGAGAAGCTATGCGTATTATTCTGATTTACAAGGCGAGGGTTTTGACCTGGATAATACGCTGAAGCAGTATATATTCGAAGGCAAAACATTCCAGCAGGTCAAAAAGGCTTCTGAGCTTCATGATAAACTGGGCATAAGTATTGAAAACCTGCTGGCGGAAGAATATACTTCCTCAAAGTCTACAACTTCGTTAACAAAAACCGAAAAAGAAAGCTTTGAAGCATATGCCTTGGAGGTTCAACTTAACACCCAGGCCCTGATGGAATTCGCCATACAAAATAACCTGACCTGTGATGAACTGCAGAAACAGGCCAGCGGCCCACAATCTCAAAGCACCCCCGGGCAAATGACGGCAACAATGGGGATGGCTGCGGCTGCGGCCGGCGCATTGCAGCCGGGCGAGCGGGAAGCAGTGCCGCTAAACCAGATAGCCGCGCCTTATGCTGCTGGGAACGCGGACAATGTAAATATGAATACAGGGGAGCTGACTTACCAAAATGTTGACTCGGTAATCCCGGGGCGTAACGGCTTGGATTTGGTGATAGGCCGCCGCTACAGCTCCGCCGACGCCAACCTCTTTAACCCTGAGTTCGTGTATGATAGCCTTGGCGTAAATGGTTACTGGAATGGCTCTTCTTTCGTCCCGGCCAACTATATGTTTGCTGTAGTTTGGGAAACATATTTTCTTGGCTCCATGGGTAGCTTTACTTTAGATGAATTGGATCAAGGGCCCTTTGCTAAGGTTTTTACCGCTGATGAATATAGTGAATATTTGGATTTCCTGAGCGACTTGCGCTATGATGAGAAACACCCTGTCTCTTACCCAAATTTTGACGGGGCAGGCAATACCGGGATACTGAATACATATATACTGGACTATGGCACCTTCCCTGTATATTATTGGATCAATAATGGCAAAATACAGTATTTCTACCGGAAGTTCATATCTGAAAAGAAGGAAAACACCCATCTCAATAACCTGTACGGGCTGGGGAATGGCTGGGGCTTTATGTTTTCATCCATCGAGACTATAGGCAATACAAAGATATTGCATTTAGCCGATGGGCGCAGCTATACGGTCAACATAACAGCCACTGTGGGCGATTCGAACTTGAAGGATTATACGTTGACTGACTTGCGCCTGGAAAATGATGCCGGGGGTTATGGCGGGGCTACCTATACGCTGTATTGCAAAGACGGGAAAAGGGAGCATTTTGACAGCCTGGGCAGGCTGATCGCAATACGCGACCGCTATAATAACACTATAACCTTTGCCTATACCACCCAAAACAACTTGCCGAAAATAACCATAACCGATACCCTAAGCAGGATCACCACCATATCCGGGGCAGCGGTAACAGGCGGCCATATTATGACTGTCACCCTGCCGGATAGCTCAACGTTGAAGTATACGGTGAATAAGCTTTCTAATTTTTGGGGCGGCGCGCAAAAAGGATATGCCCTGGCACAATTTCAAGACCAGCTTAACACAGCAACTTCGTATAGTTACAATATGCACAAATCCCAATTTAACTTTATCGGCAAAGATAAAAACAATACTGCCCTTACGTATTATTTTTACGATGATGAAAATATTAACTGCACGGGGAATGAGACCCATACGGTATACCTGAAAAGCATAACCCACCCCACCAGCTACCGCACGGATTTTACTTATACTACTAAGCAGGCCCACAACCTGGGCGAAAGCGGGGTACGCACATCATTTGCCGTCAAATACCGGGATACGATCCTAAACAGCACGATTGTACATAGGCTAAGGTATTTCTGGGATCCAAATGATTATTCCGGGTTCCCCAGCCATAACCCGGACAGCCTGCCCAGCGGCTATACCTACAGCAACTGCTATGATGTCCATACCGGGGCAAATAATATCAGTAGCAGCTATTACGTTATATTCAATAACAAGCACCTGCCGGTCAAAGAGTATGATGAAGCTTATAGTTCAGCTACCGGTTACAACTTCCATGCAACAAAGCTCTTTGAATATAATGCTGATAAACTACCTACAAAAATAACCACGAAAACCTATAACCCGTTTAGCGGCAGTGTTTATAACCCTTATGACAATTGGGGCACGGAGCCGCCAAGGCTGGAATCCATCGTTATGTACGAGTATGATAACAATACTGCCGTTACAGCGAACAAGAAAGGCAATGTAACAGCCTCCTGGTCGCCCCTGGCCAACGGCAATACCGCCAATACGGAGTATAAGACTACCCAAACCTATGATGCTACCTATAGCCTGCCACTGGAAAAGACCTACAAACAAGACGCCAACACAACCATAATTGAGCGCAACACTGTCAGCGGGCTTAACATCATCCGCCAGGAGGTGCTGGTCAATAACACTGTCAAGAGCAAGACGGAATTTGATTATGACAGTTATGGCAATATTACGGCGGCAAAAAGGTATAAAGACGGCTTATCCACTTATATACAAACAAATTATACCTACCAAAGCAACGCCTACCTCTCTGAGATAAGGAACACAGGCGTACTGAATTCCGACGGCAGTTCAGCATCTGGGACGCCGTTGCAGGCTGCCGGTACTATCGTCAGCAAATTTGCCTACAATGCTAATAATGGGCGGCTGACTACATCAACAGACGCCAATAACCTAGCCACCGGTTATGCGTATAATGCTGTTGGCGACTTGACAACTCAGACCAACCCGGATAATACCACAGTTACGTATACCAGGAACTATGCCGCAAATACGCTGACAGTAAAAGATGAAAACGGGGCGCAGGTACGCTATGACTACACGCCCTTCGGCCAGGAATACGAGGTGCGCGATGTGCAGAGCGGCACGGTGCTTTCCCGTAAGACTTATGACAACCTCTTCCGGCTGTCAACGGAAGCTGACTTATTGAACGGTGCTACAACGACTTATCTCTACGACGCTTTTTCCCGGCCATCGTCCGTTACGGTCAGGAACAGCTCCAACACCATCCTGGCCCAGGAATCCTATGCCTATGACGACGTCAATGGCATTGGGCCTTTCCTGCGCGTCCAAAAGACAGTATTGGGCGAACCTAATGCCCCTTCTATAGTGACCGCGCAGTATACAGACAAAATGGGGCGGGTGGTCCAGGAAGGCAGGGTACTTGGCGGCACAGAGTACCTGGATTATTTCACCTATGACTATGTTGGCAACAAAATACAGGAGCGCCTGGCTTATGCTGTGCAAAAAGGGCTGACCTATTCCGCCAAGTGGGAATATGACTTCGCGGGCCGTGTCACCAAGGCCTACAACGCCGACGGCGGCTTTACCACCAGCACCTATAACGCCCTGGGTCAGCTGGTAACCGCCACCGACTTTGCCGGTATCCCGACCACATATACCTACGATGATATTGACCGGTTGCTGGAAGAAAAAGGAATAGTTGAACAAAACGGCCCAACGGTGTATAATAGCTACAAGAGGCACGATTACGACCCGGCGGGCAATATTACAAAGACACGCACAAGCAATAACCAGGTTGGCCAAGCAACTACCTGGGCGCGCACGGATTACGACTACAATAACCGGGGCAGGCTGGAGTATGTAACCCAGTATGACGGCGCGTCTATAGACAATGTGACCAAGTACACCTACGATGGCGTAGGCAATACCCTGACCATGCGTACCGGCATGAGCACCAAGTCGTCTAGCGATGGACAGCAGACTACCTATACCTATGACCGGCTGGGGCGGATGCTGACCTTAAAAGACCCGCTGAACCAACAGGAGACGTATGCCTATAAGAACAGCGGCCTGGGCCTGCTCAATACCAAGACCGACCGCAACGGCAATGTGGGCGCGTACAGCTATGACGCCCTGGGCCGGGTGCTTAGCGAACAGGTGACCACGCCGGATAATGTGTCGGAGACGAACAGCTATACCTACTATGTAACCGGGGCCAAGAAAACCGAATCCAACCCCACGGTTACCACAACGTTTGTTTATGACGCTTTGGGCAGGCTGACGCAGGAAAGCGAGAGCGGCGGCTCGGGTGCGGTAAAGGTTTATTCCTATGACCTGGCCAATAACCGGACGGGCTTTTCCGCCACCCGGGGCGGCACAACCATCCATAATACTGCCTACAGCTACGACAACCAGAACAGGCTGAAGACGGTGAGCGACAACGGGTCTTTGAAAGCTACATACAATTACAATGCCAACGGGGCGCGTTCCAGCCTTGTTTATGCCAACGGCACAAGCGAAGTGTACGCTTACAATAATGCAAATTGGCTAACAAATTTGGATAACCTTAAAGGCAGCACTGTGCTATCTTCATACGTTTACACCTACTATGCGGACGGTAACCAGCGCACCAAAAAAGACCACAACAACCGCACCACCACTTATATCTACGACGGGGCTGGGCGGCTAAAGAGCGAAAACGAGAGTACCGGCTTTGGCGCGGCCTACCAGTACGACCGCTTTGGCAACCGCACCCAGATGGCGGTGACCGGCGCGGACACCTACACTGTGGCTTATTCCTACGACGCCAACAACCGCTTGACGCAGGACGTGAAGACAGCCGGCAGCGCTGTTACCACCGGCAGCTATTTCTACGACCCCAACGGCAACCAACTGGCGAAGGCAAGCGAGACCCTGGCCCCAGCCGGCGGCGGAATACCGCAGGTAGGTATTGACCCAAGCGGCGTGGAGCTGTACGATTACGACGGATTTAACCGCATGGTTCGTTCCAACGTGAACGGTGAGGAAGCAACATACACCTACCATGCTAACGGGCTGCGAAACTCCAAGGTAACCGCCGCAGGCACAATTACCCATTTATGGGATGGGGCGAACATTGTGGCAGACCTGAACGGAGGCGCGGTAATTGCCCGTTATGTGCGCGGTATTGGCTTACTTATGAGTGATGCCGCCGGTACGCAGAAATTCTACCTGTATAACGGCCATGGCGATGTGGTGCAGCTAACGGGCAGCACCGGCACGATACTCTGGCAATACGATTACGATGCTTTCGGCAACGAACGCGGGATTGCTGGACAAGACCCGGCACTGGACGCCAACCCTTTCCGCTATTGCGCCGAATACTTCGATAAGGAAACCGGTACGATTTACCTGCGGGCAAGGTACTATAACCCCGTAACTTCACGAATGCTTTCTGAGGATCCGATTCGAGATGGGTTGAACTGGTACATTTATGCGGGCAATAACCCACTTTTCTACATTGATCCATTCGGCTTAGCTATGGTGGCATTAAGAGAATGGTTTAATAAACAAATGGCCTATGTATCAAATTCATATAGTGGTACTGGTTACATAGGCTGGAATACAAGTTCTAGAATAGCAACAGTAAGCATGACTGCGAATGGGTATAGTGGCTATGCACAATTTGCACCAGGCGATAGATATGGATCGTATATTAATAACGATACTAAATCCGAATACTATGGCAGCTTATTTGTTGATGATACATTATTATGGGCGGTTTTTGGAAGAGTTATTGATCCACCTGGGCTAAAGCAAGATTGGGCTGCTAATGCAGTCTTATTGGTTGGAAGTGCTGGAATTGCATATGTAGGGCTGTCGGCTGTTGGTGTTATTGGGGCAACTGGTGGCATAACTGCTACAGCGGCTAGTGGAACTGGGACGGTAGTTATTGGTGAAACAATGAGCCGAGTCTCCAATTACGCCAATCAAATAAATGCAACTGTTTATGCAGGATTGCCCAATTACAATCAGTTGGTCGTTAGATTTGGCTCAAGAATTGCTAATTTTATTGGTAAAGTAGATAATGCAAAATGGCTTATAAATGAGATGGCAAAAAATACTAGAATAATTGATATTGGAATTGATTTAGAAAGAGCAGCAAGATCCTCGTCATATGCTATGGAACAAATCCTAACATTCTTTTATAAGAATAAGGAAATCGTTGAGCAAATTGTCAACAATATACGTATATAGGCTAAATAATACACATCCAAATTTATTAGGTAAGCTGGGTATGCACTTGACGGAACCTTCCCCTACATATGGCGATTTAACGTATTGAGAAAGCACATTGTATTATATTGTGGGTGACTTGAATGTGGTTTCGTTAAGTGCATACCCATATTAGGTAACTTCGCTCAAAAAACCTAAGCTATAGAAACAAAAGGCTAAATTGAATGCTATTGTACATAGATAACTATAGTATATGTGAAATGAATTGGGAGAATAAGAAAATGCTATTAACTGAGAATATTGAAAAAAGTATAGATAAATATAGTGTACTTAAGCTTTACGATATTAATATTGAAAAAGTTACAAACATATATTACAGAATTTTTCTGCAATCAGATAATATTCTTATCAGATTGGACATTGAAGAACAAGAGTTTTATATTCATTTTATGATTAAACATAACAAAGGGGATGAAACTTTTGTTTATCATGCCTTATCTAATTCTTCTGATTGCTACGATGTGAAAGGAAGTAGGCAACCTATATTTGCTAATGCTAGCGAGGAAGCTATGTTTATTAAGTGTATAAAAAAAAGCATATCAAATCATAAAAAACCCTTTTCCAAAGATAAGAATGGGAATGAGCTTGTTCATTGTATTCTATCGTTCATTAATGATTTTGTCAGCAATCTACAAAATAGCAGCACAGATAAGAGCTAATTATCTGTTGGTATTAACAACACAGTTACTGGTTACATATGGAGTACTGCACCTATGATAACCAAAACAGGCTGGAAACGGTAAAGGATAACGGGTCTTTGAAAGCTACATACAATTACAATGTCAATGGAGCGCGTTCAAGCCTTGTTTACGCCAACGGTACAAGCGAAGTATATACCTACAACGGCGCTAACTGGCTGACAAGCCTTACAAACCTCAAAGGCAGCACCGTATTATCCTCTTACAATTACACCTACTATGCTGACGGCAATCAGCGCACCAAAATCGATCACAATAGCCGCACGACCACCTATGTTTACGACGGTACAGGAAGGCTGAAGAGCGAAAACGAGAGTACCGGCTTCGGCGCAACTTACCAATACGACCGTTTCGGCAACCGCACAAATATGGCGGTGACAGGCGCGGATAACTACACTGTGGCTTATTCTTACGATGCCAACAACCGCCTAACGCAGGATGTAAAGACAGCAGGTAGCACAATAACCACCGGCAAATATTTCTACGACCCCAACGGAAACCAATTGGCGAAGGCAAGCGAAACTCTGGCTCCGGCAGGTAGCGGCACTCCGCAGGTGGGCTTTGACTCCAACGGCGTGGAACTGTACGATTACGACGGCTTCAACCGCATGGTACGCTCTAACGTGAACGGGGAGGAGGCCAGCTACACTTACCGTGCGGACGGACTTCGCAACAGCAAGGCAACCGCCGCAGGCACAACCACCCATTTATGGGATGGTGCGAACATTGCCGCTGACCTGAATGGCAGTACGGTGGTAGCACGGTATGTGCGCGGTATTGGCTTGCTGATGAGCGATGCCGCCGGTACTCAGAAGTTCTACCTCTACAATGGCCATGGCGATGTGGTTCAGCTAGCGGGCAGCACCGGCACGATACTCTGGCAATACGATTACGATGCTTTCGGTAACGAACGTGAGATCACCGGCCAAAACCCGGCACTGGACGCTAACCCTTTCCGCTATTGCGCCGAATACTTCGATTCGAACAGTGGCACCTATTATTTTAGAGGGCGCCAAGCTTATGACCCACGGACGGGGCGCTTTTCGCAAGAAGACCCC
>Ga0209737_10002194_pt1 | contig 13684 bp, 8 predicted proteins | sample TergutCu122P3_FD_187284 | JGI IMG/M metagenome (GOLD analysis project Ga0209737, IMG submission 187284) | Cubitermes ugandensis P3 segment gut microbial communities from Kakamega Forest, Kenya - Cu122 P3 (SPAdes) (version 2) | ecosystem: Host-associated > Arthropoda: Insects > Digestive system >... | reverse complement strand
AATACAAATAAAAAAAATACAAATAAAAAAAATATTTTTTTCATGATTAAAAACTATTATAACTCATTAAATATTTGCTACTAAATAGACTGAAATAACTCCAAAATGGTACACTAATATTATTTTTCTATCGGTGGACATATCATTTTTTCGTTTTCCGGAGCATTGTTTGTTCGACGTTTGCTTACTCCTCCTTTTTGATAAATAAGCGGTATGTATGATTGATTGAGATAACGACGAATATTGTCTAAATTAAGGTAACAATCAATATTGTCTGGACAAGGATCTCTCCGAAAAAAATCATTCAATTCATAACTTTTCCCATTGTATTCCATATATTTATAAATTTTACCATCTTTTATATACATAAGTCCATCATCAGATATGTTTCCAATCCCTCCTGCAAGTGCTGCACAACGCAAAATCAAATCGGGCTTATACTTGTTGATTCCTTTTAAATATTTTTTACATGGCTCCAACCAATATAACTGATGTGGTGCTGCATAATTCACAAAAGCTTTTACATTCATTCGCTTATCAACATAAGCAAAAGAAAACATCCAAACACTATCAATTGTTATATAATTGTAAATATTATCGGAATAGTTGTAATTTTCTGTATTCACAAATTGAATATTCAATATTGGTACCGTATTGCTTTGATTTAAATCTATATTAGGTGGCAACGGCAAAGGGAAACCAGTAATATCACCATGTTGAAGATATTTCTGACAATAGGAAATATTGGAAGAATTGTTCTCATATTTCTTACAATAAGAAATATAAAAATCTGTTAATCTCTTACAACGCAAATCGTATTCTTTCATCATTCTTTGTTGTGCCTTATCAATATAGCAATCCATATTCGCAGTATTATAAAAATCTTTCATAACACTTACAATATCCTGCGAATAGGAGTCAATACCAAGAAACATCCCTGCGGCTAGAAATAGATATTTTATATTTATATTCATATCCAACTAATTCAAAATAGATTAAAAATATTTAAAATAGGATGTTTTGATCCTCTTCCAGACGTAAAATTATATCTACTTTGCCTAAATCTAAGTGTATTTTTCTCCGGCGCAAATAAGTAAACATCTAAATATCTCGGTTTATCAACATGCCCTCTAAAGTGCACAGTAAAACTCTCTCCCCTATTTGCAGCATTTTGCATATAGCCATGATCAAACAGCAATTCATAATCTGTATCGCACATTATTATCACATTATTGTGTATTCTCTTCATATATCTTTCATAAGAAGCTTGAGAAAATTTTGCACCTTCACCTTCAACGTAACCAGAACTTTTCGCGAAATCATTATAAGAACGGGAGCCTCCTCTCATGGTTTCAGTCTCTAAATCGGTAGTAGGCACACAATCATTAGTATATTTTGAACCAACATTAGGTACTCTCATGTCTATCCTAAAATCAGGTTTGTCAACATTCCAAAACGACCATTGAGTACGATTGTAAGCTACTTTGTTTCCCCACCAATAATTTAATTTACCGTCACTTGCTTTTACCAGTTGGTATCCCCCATAAGCCCCACCAGCAAATCCAAATGCGGCTTGATAGTACCAGCCGTTGAAAAAACTTTGTCCGTATAAGGTATTTGTAAGACCATTGGTTAATACACTTGTGCCTGCGTGCAGTATGCCGTTGGGTATCATTCCCGGAACATTCAAAAATGAAACGCCGGCATTTATTAATCCTGTTATAAAACCTTGCCCTACACCATTCCAGAAATTTCCTCCACTTGTCGCAGCTCTCAAGCCCCCTACCATCCAACTCACATCAAGCTGCATTGCCGCAGGCACTAACGGAGAACAAAAAACAGCTGCAAGAATCGTAAATATAAATTCCCCGCTCTCATCCACATACAGCAAGGGATTATTTGCGGCATAAGTATAACGATTAAAGTTCTGGCTCCAGTCGGGCGCTTGCACGAATGGGTCTGGTGAGAGGAAGCGACCGAGTATCGGGTCGTAGAGTCGGGCATTCATATTAATCAGACCGAACCAAGGCAGGTGCTCGTGACCGGTGTAGCCTCTGTTAAACCTTAGTGCAGGTTGCTGGAAGCGGTTGTAATTTTCACCCGTTGCAGGGTTGCGCAAGCGGCCCCAGGGGTCGTAGCTATACTCATCCGTCTTGTTGCCTGCTTCATCGCTAATTGCACGTATGCTACCCAAATAATCGCGGTGCAAGTAATACAATTTCCATACACCACCCTCTTTGCTATATACCGCAGGTGCAGAATAAGGCGAACCGCCAATATACAAACGTTCGGCTGTTGTTTCGCCGTTATTATTTACTTCTTTCTCGTAATTGCCGCCAAGGTAGTAACGGGTAAATTGCAGAGCGTTCATGGTATAGAAGTTCATCTTTGTGCGCTCGCCGGTATCGTTGTAATCAAATTCCACCTTGTACCCGTCTTCCTCAATGGCAGCGGGGCGGCTGAAGGAGGTGTAAGTAATATCCTGTGTTTCTACCGGAATATCAGGATTATCACCAAGAACCTGCCCAATGGCGTAGGGTTTATTGGGCACAGTATAAGTCATCTGCCCGACATCGGTTTTGGAGCGGATATTGCCCATATTGTTGTAGTTTACAACAGAGGATGTGTTACCTATATTATAACCTGTGAGCCGCTGCTGTTCCGTGTCGTAAGTAAAATCTTCCGTAAACCCGCCCTGCATACGGCGTTGGTCAAGTAAACCCTTTACAGGGTCAAAGTTGTAAAACTCCTTGTGCTGCCAATACAAAGAGGCATTCGCGTTCTCAATGCTTGTGGGGAAGCCGTCAATGGTGTAGGCGTAGGTATTGGTTACTCCATTGCCCAATATTTCTTTTTCTTTCTGTCCCAAGGCATTTTTTTGCTCCAACTTCCAAATATCGGTGGCGCCGTGTTTTATCTCACTAAGATAACCGTAAGTATTGTACAGATAGTTTACCGGCGTTTCGCCTAAGGGGCTGTAGGTAACTGTAGATAGCTTGCCGCGGTCGTAAGTATAAATCTTTTCAAACTCCTCGTTGCCTACTACTTCCTTTGTAGTGAGTACGCGCCCTAAATCATCGTAGGTATAGCTTGTAGAGGAGCCATTGGTTGCTTCTACGAATATCAGTTGTTGGTCGGCGTTGTAACGGTAAGTTATCCTAAATTCGGGCATGGTTTTGGTAAGCATTTGTCCGAATTTATTGTAGGTCATACTCACCCTTTGTCCCTTGGCATTGGTTTGGGAAGCTAAATTCCCTGCGGGGTCGTAGGTATATGTTTGCGCACCTGCGCTGGGGTCTGTGATTTTGGTTTGTCGTCCGTAATTATCATACCCAAAGGCAGTAATACTGCCGTCAGGCGCCTGAATGGAGGAGGGCTGCCCGTCGGGGCGATATTTGTATTGAATACTGCCGGCAGGGTCTATTACTTCAACTATCTCACCTAAGGCATTGCGGGTTTTGGTTATCTCTATGCCATTTTCGAGAGTGACCACCGAAGTGCCCGGATAGGTGTACGAGGTTTGTTTACCCGATGGCTGCACCACTTTCAATACCCGTCCGTGCTCGTCGTACTCGTAGTTTGTCCAACGCGAGGGATTGCCAAAATGCGGGGCCGAGGTTTGCACAAGGAAACCCTTGTCGTTATACACCTTATTCGTCCATACCGGTGTCCCGTCAAATCCCTGCACCATAGTTGCCACCTCGCGGCCGAAAACATCGTAGTAAGTCTTTTTCTGCGGTTTCCCTGTATATGTTTCCACTACAACTGTACGGGCATTTTGGGTATTTTGTCCCCCCTCTCCTGTAGCAGCTTTCAATATAGCACGAGTTGATTGGGTATCGTCGGGGTAATTAGCGCCGGTAAGCCGGCCAAAGGCGTCATAAGTATAGGTAGTAATATTTTCCTTGAAGTCGGTTTCTTTCACCGGTACGCCTTTCACATTATCGTATTCCCAAGTAATGGTTTTACCGGCTGCATCTGTGCGCTGTTGCAGGAAACGGCCGTCGGCGGTATAAGCATTGGTTATCGTTAAGGCTTCCGTTGAATTATAGGCCTTTGAGGATTGGGTCAACAGCAATCCGCGAATATTATAGGTAAATTCTTCTTCAGAAGTTTGATTACCGTTGACAAAGCTGTTTTTTTTCTGCAGTAAATGATTCGCATTATAAGTGAAATTGCTGCTGCGGGAATAAGAAGCGCCGTCACGGGTGATTGTTATATTTTCCGTGGACGGAAATCCGATAATCCATTTTCCTCCATTGGCGGTATTGGTAGCATTGTAGTAGGAGTATGTTGTTTTTTCGGTAGCTTCGCTGCCAAACAGCCTTTCTACTATATCGGGTAAGCCATAACTATTATAGGTAGAACTGCTGGTGGTCATAAAGCCGGTTAAATGGTGGGTTAGCTTTTGCTCCATTAAGCGCGCTGTTATTTTTCTTTGATTCACAACTCCGACCTGCACATCCCATACATTGTTAATGGTTTGTGTGGGCGTTTTCTCTTCCAATAATACTCCTCTGCGCAGGGGGTCAAAAATTTGATGGGAATGGGTATTACGTATAATATCATGCATATTTACCTGCCGCATTCCGCAAAAACCCAAGCCTTGAAGATGTACTGTTGCTCCCGCATAGCCATAACGGTTATTGGTGATGAATTGGCCATTAGCGCTGGTTTTAATATTTTGCACCAACCAAAGTCTGGCATCTTTCAATTCGCGGTAAGGGAAGTCCGGTTCATCGTAATGGTAAAACGGAGACAAAACACTATTGCTTGACTGTCCCATGCGTGTATAATCCAAGGTGGTTGTAATACCACTACCGGCATAAATCCCTGTTAATAAGGCCTCCTGCTGCTCATCGCGCGGACGGTTAAAGCGGTAGATCTTATTATCCTTTATATGGGCTAAAAAACGGTTATTGTTAAGATCCGGATAATCAACGGTAGTAACTAATCCACCATTTACTTTCTTTGGGATAGTAGTAACAGTGGAACTAAACTGCTCACCATCAGCATAACGTATATATATATAATTAGCCTCAGAGCTAACGATATCGGGACGTCCATCCCCATTCATATCCTGCAGGAAGGTGCCACCATCGGTATTTACAGCATTCGTCCATACCCAATGACTGACCTCAAAACCTCCATCGCCATTTGATAAAAGTTGTGTCCATCTGGAAAAATTATCAGCAGTATAAGTCCAATACCAGCCATTGTGTGATGCACAGCGCGAAGTAAGAAGTAAGTCTGTTTTTCCATCTCCGTTAATATCGCCGATTAACAATTGACGCTTAAATTCCGAGTATCCATATGGATATGCATAGTATTTATAAACGTCGAAATCCGACGACTTAATAGCATTGGAGGAAGCTATTTTATATAAACTATAGGGCCATGGCTGACCTATTTTTGCCCAATCCTTTTTAAATGTATAGACAGAGAGCCCATCTGCATTGATAATCCCAATATCGGTTTTTCCATCCCCGTCATAATCCAAGGCAAAAACCATATCATTCTCATTTATGGTAAAAGGCTTCTCACAAAATACCGGTACATTCGCTGTATGATTCAAGTCAAATATGTATGAAAGCATATCGTCCTTATATTCTACTGCAAAAATCTCTTCTTTCCCATCACCATTAAAGTCTCCGGATAAAAACTTTTTGGGAGTAACCGGAGACTGCCCTTTTAAAGAATAAGTAATCGTTTTAACAACATTTAAATAAGGGGCACACTGTTTTAGCGTTAAATTTTCCCTTGCGTTGGTCGGACCGTTGGCTGTAGCATTAATCATAATAATATCCCGATTGAGACCACCGTTAATGTTAGCCGGTAAAAAACCTCTAAAATTTTCACCAACAGTATATGTCCAAAGAGGAGAAAAATAGACACCATAGTGCTCAAAGCACGGATAAAGGAATAATTGGTCGGTAGCAGCATACTCCGAGCTATATCCATTTAGCATAACATTCCCTGCGGTCAGACCTTTTATGGTATAGGGGTTTTTCTTCGGTAATGTAATAATGGCATCATTGTTAGAGCCGGCAATAAATTTTCCACTGGTTATAATGGTGTTTTCGTAGGTAAGGTTCGGATACACTTGGGCAACCAAAGCCAAGTATATTTCATCCCACCGGACAGGATTTTCATTCGCTATTCCCGTTCCATAAGTAAAGTGAAGGGGTCTTAACCTGTCGGTTTGCACTCCGCTTGCCCCCTGCACATTAATATGCGACAACTGGGAATAATAACCGGAGTTATAAGTTAAATCATATCTGCGGAAGCGTTGATTACCAACAAAACTTTCTATATGTTTGAGGCGCCGGATATTTTTGTACCTGCTTCCACTAATGTAGTACATATTTGTATTCACGCCCTGCGCTATTTCATAACCAAACTGTAAAGAAACAACATGGGCTGCGCCTAAGCCGCCGTACTCTATCTTAGAAATATAATATTGTTGGGCGCTCAAACTATATTCATAGGTATAGCTTATATAATTGCCGTTCATGTCTTTCAGATGAGCAATTCGGAGGCTGAAATTATTACGCATCCCATAAATACCAACAGTACCGTTAGGCAAGAATACTTGAGCATGAAGTACTACCTGTCCAGACTCTGAAAAGATTATTTCAACCCGACATTTATTGTCGTTTTCCAATTCAAAGTAACAAGTGTTCCCATTACTGCCTGTATGTATTAATCGTGCGCCATCTAAGGTCAGGTTGTGAATATTGTCCTTGGTTAGACGGGGTACCGGGCCAGTTTCATCATTATGATAAATGGTGCTTTGGGTAGTGGAAATGACCGATAATCCTATTAAGTTCCAGCCCATACCGGCTAAACCCAAGCCCGACTGGCTGTTGTAAACCAAGGATATTTGCGGCTGAAAGCCTTGCACGCCGGCAGGAACCTCAATGGGAACCGTATATTGAAAAGCGCCGGTGGGCGTTACCTGCCCCTCTGCCGGAATCTCGCCTTCCAAATAGGGTGATGGAGGCGGTGGCGGAGGAGGAGTGAAAGGATTTGTAATTACTGTTTGAGCATTTCCCGCAGCCAAAGGCGTAGCAATACCCGCAACTAATCCACGGTTGACAATCATCACCGGCTGCCCTTCCCATTCGTGCACCTCTGTCCTGTGTAAGGAGTATATTTCAGTCCACTGGTCGTTCCTTCTGTTACGGGCCCATACCGAAGGAGCATTGCTCGGAGCAGACATGGCTGTAAATGTTACAGCATCTACAATCTCCTGGTAAGGGTCTAATAATGCAAGGCGTTCTCCCTTATTGTTCAAAATAATGGCATTTTGATAAATGACCTTCGATTCATCAATTGAGCCTTTCCTATTGTAGAATGAGGAAAAGGTAAAATCGGGAGTATTAAAATTCCGGTAAGCAATTAATAAGGAGCCATGGGCAGCAATAGTAGTACCATTCGGAAATATGAATTGCTCATAAGACATGGTACCCAGTAATGTCCAACCCGAGAGGTCAATCGCCTCTGAAGTGGGGTTGTAGAGTTGTATGTATTCCCCATTGTTGTGATTATTTGGACTACGACGATTATCTTCCCTCAAGGGAGAATCATAGAGTATTTCACTGATGTAAACACGGGTCACAGGATTGGCATACAGATGAAATATACCAACTACCATACAGAATATAATTAAAAAATATCGTTTCATGGCTTATAGTCTTTTTAGGGCAAAACGATTGTTGGGGTCTATTTCAAGAATGATGTTTAGCAAGGCCGTCTTAGCTCCGCCGTCGCCGCTTTTCTCATACAGGCCTACCATGGCGTAATAAATATCGAAGAGACCTTCCTTATTCAAGCCGTAATCTTCTACTGCCGGCTTTTTCAGCCCCGGTAATTTTATCAAGATATGGCCATTTTTTAGATAAGGATAGATGGGGTCTGAGGCAAGGGTAGAGGATTCTTCGCCATGGAGCAGTATCTGAAAAGCATCGCCGGCTTGTTGGTATTTCCCTTCTTCTATCAAACATTTGATATACACAATTAAGTAGGACAATACAGGCATGGGATAAGGCGCCATAACCCGAATAATGGCATTTTTGGCTTCTGCATATCTTTTCTGAGAGAACAAACAGTCTATCTCCCCTCCGTAAATAGCTAATTTCTCCTGCGCCCCTAAGTTATCGGATTGTCCCAACTGCCTGTACAGGGCATAAGCCGTATTGTACTGACCTGGTATATTTTCTTTTTTAGCCTGCAAGCGCAGCGCCTGTGCATACGAGATGGCGAGCCATATATCATTGGGGTTCTCCTCATGGCGCTGCCTTTGAAAATTGACCAATTTTACATATTCTTTCCGCCTGCGGTAGTGGTGAATGAGTTGTCCGGCGGCATTGCTGTCGCTGCTGTCGGCTTCCATAATACCTTCATAATATTGCTCCGCCTTGTTGGTGAATTTTCTCTCTAAAGCCTCGTTGAAAAGGGGATAATACAAGCCCTTGAGGCTTTTGACCAATTCTCTTTCACGGCTTGCTCTTTCTTCTTCGAAATGCAAATCTCTGCGCACTTTATCATTGCGTTTAGTAATTCGCTGCCCGAGTTGTACCTCCGATTGTACATTATATTCCCTCTTTTTCCGGTTTCTCCGCAAATCCGCCCAGTCCGATTGTACAGGCTCCTCTATCCGTTCAATACGTTCGACGGTGGCAGCTTCCAAACTTACCGGCTCCGGATTTGGGCGCCCCCTGTGCCTTCTATTGTGTTTCTCTACCGATTTTTGCACATCCATTGCCCCCAACGAAAGATGTTCGGAAGCCTCCTGCTGCTCTTCACTTACATCAAGGTAAAGTTGTGCGGCGGCTTCATAAAGGGTATCTTCGCCATACAGGGCGCGAAAGGCTCTTTCCTGTTTGCGGTTTCCTGCCGCTAAGCGGCGCATGGACAAGGCTAAGCGGTCGGTGAAAACAGGGGAACGGCGGCGGGTTAACCAGCCTTCGCGGTAGGTCTCGGCTGCCTCAAGCAGGCGGTTCTGCGCCCTGAAAACACGCGCCAAACCATCATAACCGAAAATATTGTCGGGTTGTAAATCAATAATATCGCGGTAATATTGGGCTGCCTGTGCATATTCTCTTTTGTAAAAATGCTCCTTAGCCTTTTTTTTCAGTTGGGCAAGACTTAGTCCCGTGTCAGTTGCTGCCATTACCCGCAAGGGGGAAACAGCCACGAAAAAGGCTCCGGCGGCCAGCAGACCTGTTCTTAAAAATTCTCTGCGATTTAATTCCTTCATAAGCTATCAAGTTTTATAAGGGAGAAAAAGGAATTTGAGGGAAATTTGTAAAAAACAAACCCCGAATGGATTGGTTACCATTATCACGATGCTATCGCATTTTGCTTTATTTTTATTTAAGCTACGGGGTTTATTTATGCAAATGTAATCCATTTTTTCCTTATCTCCAAATATTTTTTTCAATTATTCAGTTATTAATCCTTTATGATACTGACTACATACAATTTGTCGTCGGCTGTTATTCGTATGAGGCATAAGCCTACCGGCGCGTTGGCAATATTGATGGACTGAATTTCCGAGAGCTTGTTTTGGCTATATACCAATAGCCCCATTTGACTGACAATCGTTATATCTCCAATGGCGCCCTGGGGCAAATCGGGTAATTCCAAGGTAAAATAACCGGTAGTGGGATTGGGGTAGAGTATCATGCGGAAAGGCTCCTCCTCTTCCTCATCGGGATGCTCCAATTCATTTCCTTTATCAATATTTTGACCGGTTAATTCGGGAAATTCCACTCCCTGCATAAACAGGCTGTCTTCAGCCGGAGGCTCAGGAGCCGGCGGACTGCCTTGCTGTGTTGTAGTGTAGTACCTTTTTACGCGATTGCCCGCGTCATCATACTCATAATCATAGCGCTGGGCATTGGCGAAGCAGCTTATCAGTAAAGCTATTGCCAAAATGGGGAGAAATTTTGGTTTCATAATAAAATAAGGTTAGTACAAAAAAATAAGTAGTGCTAATGATAAAAATCACTGTGGCAAATGTAAGAACAATTTTTGAGAAAGCAAAAATATTTAGGAGAAATTTTTACAGCAAGTATTAACTTAAACCAAAAAATTAAGCAGAATGATAATTGAGGGTTCCGAACATATATCGGGTTTTGTGGTGACTTCGACAGGATTCAAACCTGTAACCTTCTGATCCGTAGTCAGATGCTCTATTCAGTTGAGCTACGAAGCCATTTTAACAGGGATAATCGGCGATTATCCCTGTTTTTTATTACTCATCAGCAGCCGCTACTTCAGTAGCAGGGGCAGCAACATTAACTCTTTTCTCTTTGATGCGCGCTTTCTTACCGGTCAGTTGGCGGAGGTAGAAGATACGTGCACGGCGAACCTTACCGCTCTTGTTCAATTCGATGTTTTCGATAAAAGGCGAGTTGACAGGGAAAATACGCTCAACACCCACATCATTGGAAATCTTCCTTACGGTAAAAGTTTGGGTAACACCGGCTCCCTTACGTTGGATACAAACACCGCGGAACTTTTGTAAACGTTCTTTGTTTTCTTCTTTAATACGGTAAGTAACCGTGATGGTATCGCCCGCCTTGAAGTCGGGATAAACCTTTGATTCTCCGGCAAAAGCTTGTTCTGCAATCTTAATTAAGTCCATCTCTTTTTATTTTTTCGGGCTGCAAAGGTAATGCTTTTTTATCTAAATACAAATTTTTCCTTTACTTTTTTACCGGCTGCATGAGTTTATCGCCTGCATCAATCACGATAGTCTTGTACCACCAGTCGGGATAGAGCGGTTGGTGAGGCATCTCAGGTATTCCATATTCGGTGCGTTTAAAGGAGCCGTCAGGGTTTTGCTTCTTAACATTTCCGTCAATGTATTTAACTAACAAGAAATTACCCAAATGCCTCCATTTATTTACCAATTCCTGGGCTGTATTCACCGAATAATCGGTTAAAAGCTTAATTGCATCTTTTTCTTTCTTTCTATTGAAAAGTTCTAAAGCTCCGGCATCTATAGTTTTTATTTTTTCGGCTTGCGACCTTTCCCACTCCTGTTGTACTTTGACAATTTCTTCACTTATCAGGTCATAGCGCAGGTAAGCTTGGTTAGTTACACGGCTGAATACCCAGAAAGCAGCGGTCTCGGAATAGATAAGCAGGTCGCCGTTGCCCACTCTGTAGGCTTCGGGAACAGTTGTGCTGCTGCAATAAATGGGTGTAAGGCAAGAGGTGGCAGCATCATCAACGCCGAACCAGAGAACGCCTCCAATGGGGTTGGGGAGCCAGCTGCGGGTTTGGGCAAGAAACCACCAACCCGTTTGCTGGGTAGCAATAGCGCGTTCGTGAACGAAGGAAACACCATTATATTTCCAACTCATCGGGCGCCAGCGATAGGGCAGTTTATGCGGACCGGCTCCGATGTCGGTAGTCATGTCCATAGGCGTACCTTGATAATGGTCGCGCATCATGTTAGCCACATCGTGCATGTCCAATTTGCGGTCAGGCTTAATGTATAGCGGCATACGGTTGCTCAGGTTTTTACCCATAGCATAGTCAACATATTCTCCCATCGTTGAGTTGAAACGGTTGAAGAACGACCATACGCGGGCGTCGCAGTAGCGGGCTCCGCCAAAATCAACAGGATTATAGGTGTCGGAGAAACTAAATTCCTCATCTTTTCCATCGAAATATTTCATTTCACGGGCAAAACTGATAACATCGGCAGCATATACAATTTCTACCTCAGGGTTGAAAATCTTATTCAAATTCTTTGAACTGATAGAATTTTTGCCATTTTCTAATGGGAAAGTACGAATGCGCGCCTGATTAGCGTGTGCGCTGATATAACCATCGGGAATACGCACTGCGACCCATACAGCGCCTTTGCTGTGAGTGCCCTTACTAATCATTTCGAGAATCCACACCTCGTTAGGGTCGGCAATAGAGAATGATTCGCCGACGGAATAATAGCCATATTCAGCCACTAATTCTCCCATAGTTTTAACGGCTTCGCGGGCATTTTTTGCTCTCGAAAGGGTAACATAGATAAGGCTTCCGTAGTCCATTATACCGGTAGTATCAATCAATTCGTCACGACCGCCGAAAGTAGTTTCAGCAATTACTAAGGAATGTTCGTTCATGTTGCCGATAACGTTGTAGATTTCGGGAACTTCTTTGATATACCCCAAGGGTTTGCCGGAATCCCAATCTGTAATCAGGCGCATGGCATTAGCCTTGTTCTTGGCTGCTTTCCAGTGGTATAGCTCTCCATAGAGCACATGGGCGTCAGCAGAATAGGTTACGAAAATAGAGCCGTCTTTTGAGGCGCCTTTAGTTACCAATAAATTTGTACAAGCGTATGCGCTGCCAGCGGCTATGCATAAATACGCAACAGTAAATAGAAAAAGTTTTTTCATAGTTTAATTTTTTAAGCTAAACTACAAAAATAGCATTTTTTTTTGAATACACAAAATTATAACAACATCAGGAGTTTTCGCATGTCCTCATCAGGAGCGTAACAAAAACAGCAATAGCAATAAAGGCGCCGCAGCCAATGGAATTATTAGGTTTTCTATGAGTCTCAGGAATCGGATTCGGCGCATAAGGGTCATATTCATCATCTTCTTCAGACCTTCCCCAATCTTCAACTTTTCCCCAAACCTCTTCTTCTACTCTTTCTTCTTCTTCACTTTTCCACACTTCAACTTCCACCTTCTCATCTTGTACATTTTCACTCTTCCAGCCCTCACCTTGCTCCTCTTCTACCTTTTCACCCTGTACCCTTTCACCCTGTACCTCTGTCGCTTGAAAAACTGCAAGCAGTTCGGCAGTCAAACCATGCTGCAAGCCGTGTTCGCGGTCATAGAGCGCAGTATCAATAGCCTTGCCATATACCGGCATACTCATTATCGAGGGCATTCTGCGCTTTTCAGTATAATAACCCGATTCGCGGCTATAATCGTAATAGGGGTCGTAAGCTATGGTTTGGGCTGTATAAAAACCAGCTGCATATTTACCTTCAATATCTTCTATCAGGTCGAAATATACTTCTCCGAATTTTTCCAGCTCTTTTTCAGCCGCTTCTGCCGGTTCAAACTGTTTGGAAAAACGGGGATGCATCATCCAATACATTAATAAGGCTGTAGCCTTTTCCGTTGCAGGGTCATCTTTTAATGATGCAATTACCTCTGCTATTGGCAATTCCTTAGGGTAATTTTGCATCACCACGTGGCGGGTTTCAGCCGAAGCGGTTTTTAAGTAAGCTATTAATAAGGCTATTTTATTGTCCATTTTTGTTTGTTTTTTGCAAAGATAGTAAAAATCCCAATAAAAAACAGCCCTTTATTATTTAAAATAAAGGGCTGATAGAGGACAGGCGGCTACCTACTCTCCCACTTGGTATAGCAGTACCATCGGCGCGGTTGGGTTTAACTTCTCTGTTCGGAATGGGAAGAGGTGGAGCCCCAACGCTATAACCACCTAAAAACTTTCTCAATGAAAGTAATTTAAGGATTTAACAATTTAATAATTTAATATTTAAATTTTTGAATACTTAAATCTTTAAATCTTTGAATACTTAAATCTTTAAATCTTTTCATCGGTATAGGAATGAAGAAAGATATAATTGATAGAAATGCTTCCATTCTCAGAAGAAGCGCTTTCAGGCTATTAGTACTACTCGGCT
>Ga0209737_10002192_pt1 | contig 13691 bp, 10 predicted proteins | sample TergutCu122P3_FD_187284 | JGI IMG/M metagenome (GOLD analysis project Ga0209737, IMG submission 187284) | Cubitermes ugandensis P3 segment gut microbial communities from Kakamega Forest, Kenya - Cu122 P3 (SPAdes) (version 2) | ecosystem: Host-associated > Arthropoda: Insects > Digestive system... | reverse complement strand
AATTGATGCGCTTTGGCGGGCAAACGGGTTGCGTTGTCAAGGACAGTAAAGTTTATTTACCGCTTTGGCGTGAAGCCACAGATGGGCGAACCATGATGAGTACGGAAGTGAAAAGTCATGTGTAAATTATTCACTTTTCACCACCTCCGCAGGATTCTGATTCGCCGCTTTCCAAACCATTGATACAATTGAAAATACAATCACCACAAACACCATCAGGAAAATAGCCACGTACAGCCATGCATCCATCGAGGTTTGTTTTACATAACCCTCCAACCAGCGTTTCATAATGAGGTATCCCGCGGGAAATGCCACCAACGCCGCCAAAGCAAGCAAAATCAGGTATTCTTTGAAGAAGATATTCATAATATCCAACACTTCTGCGCCGTGCACTTTGCGGACGGCAATCTCTTTTTTCCGCTGCTGGCAGGTGAGGCTGGTCAGGGAGTACACACCAAAAATAGCGATCAGGATACAGGCAAGGGTCATGACGGATAAAAGGGTGAGCAATGCCCGCTCGGACTTGAAATGCTCTTCGAAAATATCTTCCATATAGGCAAAGTTGATTGCAAATTCACCTTGATCGGGAAACTCTTCGCGTAACCATTTTGTGATTGCCTGTTGGGTTTGCTGGCGCATACCTTCTTCGTACCTGTACGCCACTGCTCTGAAACTTTCGTGTCCGCTAAAAGGAATACCGACTCTTGTTGGTATTGTTTTCGTGGTGGGTGTAAGGTAAAAGTCTCGTGAAACGCCTATAACCAAATCCCTCGCCCTAAAATCTTCTTCTGCCACTTTCATCGCGGTTTCATTAAAAACTCCGGCTCCTCTTCTTTCAGGATTCCATTCGTTGGAGTGTGCCGTACCCTCGATGATTTCTATTCCAAAGAAGTCGAAAAAATGAGCATCCGCAAATATATTATGAATTGTATAAGTTATTCTTTCTCCGTCTTTTAAAAAACTCGACGGATTACCTCCAGAAATCATATTACCGAGAAAATAATTTCCATAAATTATTGGAAGCACATCATTAATTCCGGCTATCTGTTTGATACGATCTGCATGATGCGGTTTTAGGGGGCAACAATTGGCTTGCACAGCGGCAACATTACGACGGTTGATGCCCAGATCGGTTTGATGCAAAAAACGCATCTGTTTGATAAAAACAGCGGCGCAAAACATCATGCCAAGGCTGATGATCAATTGTACGCAAAGACTAACTTTGCGAAACAGGTTTCGCGAACCGGGAGCGCCCGATCCCTTGATGTTGTCGTTCAACGCTTGTTTTCGGAAATACAAAACGGGAATACCGCCGGCAATGACGCTGCACGCCATCAGCAAAGCCGCATAAGTCAACAATTCTGCAAAAATATTGATATTGCTGTGTCCGATAGATGCGTATTCCTTGAAAGTTGGAAGCAACAAAGCCATCAGCATGAAGCCCGCCACAAGCGATAAAATAATGACCAACAGAAAATCAGTATATAGCGTGACGGCAATTTGCCAATTGCTTGCGCCATTGACTTTACGCAAGGCTAATTCGCGCAATCGCATTCTTGCGCGGGTAACAAACAATGTCAGATGGTTGAACAGCGAACACAAAATCACCAACAATCCTGCAACGGCGAAAATCTGTATGTGACTGAATTTTATGTCGGATGCCATATTTCCTGATGGGTTTTCGTGCCGTAATTTTTTTAATGGCGTCATAACGATGGATATAGAATCTCGCCATTGCGGAAGTTTAACCTTATCTAACTTTTTTTCAAGGGCTTGTATATCCACTCCATCTCTAATTAATGCGTATATATGATGACTTCCATAAAACCACCAGCGATCCATATCTTGAGTATTATCAGGAGTAATGGGAATTAGCATATTGAACGTGATGTTGGTGTTTGAGCGCCAACGTGGAATAGTCGTCTGGACGTCGTAATTATGTTCTTCCTTGATGTAGTCTGTATATCCTTTCAGGTCATCGGTCACGGCTACCGGTCGATCAGTGCGTCCGGGCACAAAAAGATTTTCCGGTAAATTCAAATCAAACATGCTGTTGAAAGAAAAATCAGCATACATCATGAAGAAATTTTCACCAAGTTGAAGTGGGGGAAGTATTGCGCCCACATCTTCTATCTCCGGGTATTCCGATTTTAACCATCCGGTAAGCGGATATGGATTTGTGTCGTATATTTTGCCACCTCCGCTTGTATTCCACTTTTCAAGATTCGTATGCACCCGATAAATCCTGTCGGCTTTCGGATGAAAACTGTCATAACTCATTTCGTACCTGATCCATAATGCCGAAAAGGCAAAACAGGTAAATCCTATCGCCAGTCCGATGATGCTGATGATGTTTTGGGTTTTGTATTTCCGCAGGTTGCGGAAAGCCATTTTGAGATGATGTTTGAACATGTTTTTTATTGATTATTGATTATTTATTATTGACTATTGATTTTCTTATGGTCTTATCCGCGAAGCGGTGATTTGCCGCGCTGTATCATCAATACCCAAACCGAGATAAAACGCATGAGGATAAGGCGCTGCATAATTCTTTGTTAAGATTTGCCGGTAGGCTTCTTCGGCTTTTTTTTCGGCGCTTTCGTTTTCTTGTGCTATTTTGATTTCAATCACCCACAAGTTGCCTTTATAGGAAATGACCAAATCGGGGCGTCCCTTGCTGGTGTGCATCTCGGCAGCCACCACCACGCCGCAGCCCTGTAAAAATGACAATATCGCAGTACGGTACAACCATTCCTGCGGTTTCATTTCAAAGTCGTTATTCGAAATACTTTGTCTGGCAGCGGTTGTATAATCATCGTATGGAATACATGCCAGCAAACGGTTGAAAGCGCCAATCACCTTTTCATGATTATTGTTGATCAAGCCGTTTAACAATTCAGTACGGCACAGGCTATAACTTTCATCCCGATATCGCAACATATTTTGTGTAACTAATTCAGACATTGAGTTCAGCACTTCTGTATTGGGATAATCTAACGAAAGTTCATCAGTAATACCCTTGCGTAAAGTCAAGTATCCGCTTTGAAACAGGAAGCCTTCCGGAGGAGTTGTATCCACATCACCGGGACTTTCGGCAAAATCCCATGTTATTGGGAAATTGCGAAATTGTTCTACCGTTAAATTCTGATTTTTCATATAGTCGGCAATGAATTTGGGTTTGCCTGTATGAATCCAGTAATTTAAAAATATCTTTTTTTCAAAAAATGTTAAAGTAGAATACGGATTGTAAAGTTGCGTTTCAGCGCTGATGTCGAATGAGAAACCGTTGTAGTAATAACGCATTTTATCCATCAACTCCGAAGTGGAGATTTGCATGTATTTAGCCGTTTCATCTAAATAATCCGGAAAATACCGGATGATTTCTTCTTCCGTATAACCGCATATTCCGGCATATTTCGGCGAAATGGAAATGTCTAATGGCGTATTCAGCGTAGAAAAAACGCCGAATCGAGCGAATTTAGAAATGCCGGTGATAAACACAAAACGAATATATTCATCGTTTGCTTTGATGTGTATGTAACAGTTTCTCAATACTTCGCGCACTTTTTCAGCCATATCGGGGTCATTGACAAAATCGGTGTAGGGTTTGTCGTATTCATCTACTAATATGACTACCTTTTGATCGTATTTTTCGGCCGTGTTAACAATCAAATCTTCAAACAGGCTTCCAGGCAAATTACTTTCGGATAAGGATACCCCCAATTTCCTTGCAATAGTTTTGACTTGCTTTGCAATCGTATTTTCAATTTCATCTATTCCGCGATTGGTGATCACCTTGCTCATATCCAAACGAATAACCGGACATGGTTGGAAATCTGGACTATTCAAAAAAACCTCTGCGTAAAGCCCTTTGAAAAGTTCTTTTTTTCCAGAAAACAGAGCGTCAAAAGTTGAAATGGTAAGCGATTTCCCAAAACGTCGGGGACGGGCAAGGAAATAGATTTCTCCCTGATCGATTAGATCGATAAGATATTTTGTCTTATCAACATATAAACATCCCTTTGTCCGCAGTTTTTCAAAGGTATGGATTCCAATTGGTAATTTCAATCGTTTACTTTCCATGACATTTCTCTGTTTTTATTTTAGTGCAAATATACAGCATTTACACAAAAAAATCATTTTCATATCATTTTTTGTTTCTTTAAAAATATCGTATATTTTTGTGAAATTAATTTCATCAAAATATGGCTAGATTTTCGCGTATTGAAGTAGTTTTAAAAATGAAGGAAACGGGTATGATTCCCGTATTTTACCACGCACAGGCCGAAACGGCCAAGCAGGTATTGAAAGCATGTTACGACGGTGGTGTCCGCGTATTCGAGTTTACCAACCGAGGCGATTTTGCCCACGAGGTATTTGCCGAATTGAACAAATGGGCTGCCAAAGAAGTTCCCGATATGATCCTCGGCGTGGGTTCGGTAGTTGATGCAGGAACGGCATCGTTGTACATTCAGTTGGGCACTAATTTTGTGGTGTCGCCGGTACTGAAAGAAGAGATGGCTATTGTATGCAATCGCCGCAAGATTGCATGGAGTCCCGGTTGCGGATCACTAAACGACATTTCGCGCGCTGAAGAGTTGGGCGCCGAAATCGTAAAGATATTTCCCGGCTCTTCTGTTGGCGGGCCAAAATTTGTGGCAGCCGTGAAAGGCCCCTGCCCATGGACGAGCATCATGCCTACAGGTGGCGTGGAACCTACCGAAGAAAACCTCAAAGCGTGGTTTGTTGCAGGCGTTGCGTGTGTAGGTATGGGATCGAATCTTTTCCCGAAGGACGTAATTGCTGCAAAAGACTGGGGAAAAATTACGGAATTGTGCCGCAACACGTTGGACATCATCAAGACCGTAAGACCGTAAGACCGTAAGACCGTAAGAAAAGAAAAACCTAAAAACCTTAAACATGAATAAATTTAACGAAGTAAATGAGAAGATAGGAAAATACCGCTGGACAATCTGCGCATTACTCTTTGTGGCTACCACCATGAACTATACAGACAGACAAGTGCTTGCTTTGCTGAAAGATGTTTTGGAAGTAGAATTCAATTGGACGGACACTGATTATGCCAACATTACAGCCACATTTCAATTTACTTATGCTTTTGCCATGTTGTTTGCCGGTCGCTTTATTGACTGGCTCGGCACCAAATGGGGATATACCTGGGCATTGGTATGGTGGACAATTGCCGGCATAGGGCACGGCTTTGCCACCGGAAAATTCAGTTTCATGGCTTTACGCGCCGCTTTGGGTATTGGCGAAGCCGGTGGTTTTCCTGCAGCAATAAAAGCCACTGCCGAATACTTTCCCAAAAAAGAAAGAGCGTTGGCTACTGGAATTTTCAATTCGGGAACAAATGTTGGCGCCATCATCACGCCGTTGATTGTGCCATGGATTGTGGCCAACTGGGGATGGCAGTGGGCATTTTACATCATCGCCGGAACAAATTTACCCTGGCTGTTTTTCTGGCTTTGGCTGTACGAAATACCTTCCATGCAAAAACGACTGAAGAGAAAAGAGTACGAACACGTCATGAGCGACAACGAATCGGTAGTTGCTGCACGACCCATAGACACAGATCCTGCCCTTAAAGTGAAATGGTACAAATCATACTTTGAAAAGACGGAAAAACCGGTTGATGCTGCTGAACCTGCAACGAAGTGGTACAAGGAATGGGGCAAATTGTTGACCTACAGGCAAACATGGTCTTTTGCCATAGGAAAATTTATGACTGATGGCGTCTGGTGGTTCTTCCTGTTCTGGTTGCCTGCTTATTTGAAGGCTGTTTATGGCATGACCGGTAAAGAAATTATGCTTCCCATTGCCGTACTTTATACCATGACCTGTGTCGGCAGTATCGGTGGAGGCGCTTTCCCGATGTATTTTATCAACAGAGGGTATGAACCATACGCAGGACGGATGCGCGCCATGATGATCATTGCTTTCTTTCCGCTCGTAGTTTTAGCGGCTCAACCCCTTGGAGGTATTTCTTTTTGGGTGCCTGTGGTTTTAATCGGCATCGGCGCTTCTGCACATCAGGCATGGTCGTGTAATATTTTTACGACGGTTTCAGATATGTTCCCCAAGAAATCTGTTGCATCGGTTACCGGTATTGGCGGAATGGCCGGCGGCGTCGGTGGTATCATTATCAATAAAATTGGAGGATGGGTGTTCGATGCTTACCGGCAGTCAGGCATCGCTGATTTCTGGACGAAAGTAAAAGATACCGACTTAGCTTCTATTGCCGAAACAATTAAGAACACCGAACTGATCAACCGGCATGGACAAATCATTAATCTGAATATAAAGGAATTGGGCGATTTGCCAAAAGAAGCCATGGCGCATCTACAGTCGAGTACTTCCTTGACAATGGAACAGATCAATCAATTGATAGCATTTCAGAAACCGATTGTTCAGGAAAGCATGTCAACGTCGTATGCAATCATGTTCACTTATTGTGCTGTGGCTTATATTTTTGCACGGATCATCATGAAATCGCTTGTTCCGAAACATAAACCGATTACTGATTATTAGTCCTAAATTCAAATAACCATGAAAGTCAACATCAATGTTGTCGTTCGGATATTTGCCATTTTACTCGTGCTGGCGCTGGCATGGTATTTTTCCAATCTGGTGCTCTATATTTTTCTTGCTTTCATCATTTCTTTGATTGGTAAACCTGTTGCCCGAAGAATCAGCGGTATAAAAATATATAACCACTCCATTCCTTACGGAATTAGTGCTTTGCTGACAATGACGCTTATCATTTTGTTCTTTGTTTTGATTTTGCTGTTCTTTGTGCCCCTGCTTGCGAACGAAGCCAAAGCAATTGCCAGTATCGACTACGACCATTTGTCGCGCAACCTGAGTTATCTGCTCGACCATGTTGAGGACTTTTTGTACAACAACAATCTGATAGATAAACAACAAACGCTGGTGGGACTTATCACCGGCGAAGTACGGGACTTAGCCAGTTTCACCAATTTTTCCTCCATACTGGGCAGTGTGGTGAGCGCTACCGGTTCCTTCCTGATGGGGTTGTTTGCCGTAATTTTCCTCAGTTTTTTCTTTATGAAGGACGACATTCGTTTCGACAGTCTGGCGCAACCATTGATTGGCGAACAACACGCTGTGCGGCTCACTGTCGTGTCGGAAAAAATCAACCGTTTGCTCTCGCGTTATTTTATTGGCTTGCTGGTAGAAATTGCCTCGATGATCATATTGTTGTACATCGGTATGGCCATTTTCGGGGTGAAAAGCGCCTTGTTGATGGCTTTTTTCGGTGGCTTGCTCAACGCCATACCTTATTTGGGGCCGCTCATTGGCGTGATTTGTTCCTGTCTGTTTGGAGTTGTGAATTGCCTCAGTATCAACGATTATCAAGCAATCCTGCCTGTTACGCTTGAAATAGCAGGTGCGTTTCTTGTTGCTAACCTGATTGATAACCTCGTGTTGCAACCGATTATCTATTCGAAAAGTGTCAAAGCCCACCCCGTCGAAATTTTTCTGGTGATCATCATGGGTGGCACCTTTGCCGGAATCATGGGTATGTTGTTTGCTATTCCCGTATATACAATGATTCGGACAATAGTTATTGAACTTTTCAACTATGTGAACACGAAATAAAATTTTCGTAGAAATAGACAACCGATTCTATTCCCTTGAAAAGATTAGCCAACTGAAAGTTTTCGTTAGGTGAATGAATCGCATCGCTGTCTAATCCAAAGCCCATCAGGATAGATTTGATACCCAGCACTTTTTCGAAAGTGGCAATTACAGGTATACTTCCGCCGCTGTACACGGGAATTGGACGTTTACCGAAGGTAGTTTCCAGCGCTTTTTCCGCCGCCTGATATGCTGCCGAATCTGTTGGCGAAACATACGCCTGCCCGCCATGCAGATTGGTTACTTTTACTTTCACACCATTCGGCGCAATAGCCAGAAAATGCTCTGTGAACAGTTGGGCAATTTTTTCGTGATCCTGATTGGGAACTAACCGCATGGATATTTTCGCGTAAGCCTTTGAAGGGAGTACTGTCTTAGATCCTTCGCCGGTGTAGCCGCCCCAGATACCGCAAATGTCAAGCGTTGGCCTGACGCCGGTACGTTCGAGGGTAGTGTATCCTTCTTCGCCATACAGATGGTCAATATCGAGCGATTGTTTGTATTTTTCAGGATCAAAAGGCGCTTTGTTGAGTTCGGCGCGTTCGGTTTCGCTCAATTCGATTACATCATCGTAAAACCCTTTGACAGTAACACGTTTCTTTTCGTCGTGCAGCGAAGCGATCATTTTGCACAATACATTGATAGGGTTAGCCACAGCGCCACCGAAAAGTCCTGAATGTAAATCACGGTTGGCGCCGATAACTTCCACTTCCAGATAGGCAATGCCACGTAAACCGCAAGTGATGGAAGGCGTATCCGGTCCTATCATTGAAGTATCCGACACCAGAATCACATCTGCTTTCAGCATTTCCTTATTTTCTGCACACCAGACGGTCAACGCCGCTGAACCAACTTCCTCCTCGCCTTCAATCATGAATTTGACGTTGCAGGGCAATGTGCCGCTTTGCACCAAATATTCAAACGCTTTGGCATGAATGAAACATTGTCCCTTGTCATCGTTGGCGCCACGTGCAAAAATTTTCCCGTCGCGTATTTCAGGTTCAAAGGGCGGGCTGTTCCATAACTCAAGCGGGTCAACGGGCATTACGTCATAATGTCCGTACACTAATATTGTCGGTAAATCCGGATTGATGATTTTTTCGCCGTATACAACAGGGTTACCGGTGGTAGGCACCACTTCAGCTTTGCCGGCGCCGGCTTTCAGAAGCAATTGCGCCCAGTATTTCGCCGCTCTGATCATATCGGGTTTGTGCTTTTCTTCCGAACTGATTGATGGAATACGGATCAGTCCGAACAACTCGTCTAAAAAACGGTGTTGGTTGGTTTCGATAAATTGTTGGATGTTTTGCATGATATTTGTTTTTAATTTTTTGCCACTTATTACATTAATTTTACACTAAAAACCGGTCTATTCCGGATTCATTACAGCCCTGTTCATAAATTTGTTGAAAGGCAACATCAGTTTAAATACGCGAACACTTTCCTCAAGTAAGTGATCGCTAAGCAGCATTTGCTCGTCGATATTCCGGTAATAGGTATAATCTTTACGCTTGATGAGATCAATGTCCGCAAAATCTTTTGGAAATCCTTTTGGAGCGGTGGTCAGCATGTTTCCGTCAAACCACTTGAATGTGTCAGTAAATTCCTGATTGTGAATGATGGCTTTGTATTCTTCCGGATATTCGCAGATATCGGTACGGATGGCTTTCAACGTTGGTGCGTCAGGGCAATAGATACCGCCGGCCCACATCGAATGATTCAGATAGCCGGCATTTGCAGGTTCTATATGAAAATAATAGCCGCCCAGCTGACTTTTACGCCCTCCTTGAGCGATATATGCGCCAAAATGGTTTTTGTATGGAGTTTTGTCATTCGAGAAACGTACATCACGGTATATCCGATAGGTACAGTCTTTGGCTGTGATTGGGCCAATAGTCGGGTCGAACTGGCGTATTTCGACAATCAGCCGCTCGATGAACTGGTCAAATTCATCTTTGGCTTCCCGGTAATAATCACGGTGAGTGTCAAACCATTCCTTGTGGTTGTTGGCGATTAATTCGCATAAAAACGATAGACTTGTTTTCATTTTTTTATTTTTTCAGATATATAGATACCATCCTCAGTTCCAACCCATATCCTGTGATAAGGATCTTCTTTTACTGCCCGTACACTCGACCCGCCAAATTCGGAACTATCTAATCGCCTCCATTGTTCGCCGATCCATACCCCACCAAAACATAAAACATAATCTTTATGATTGATGATTGTTTCTGATAGAGAGATATTATCACCACGTGACAATTGAGTTGTTTTTTTTCCGTCAAAAATAAAAAAGTCCGGAAAATGTGGCCCCGAAAAACTGGAAAGAAAATAGGAGATTCCTGCCAAAACCCGGTTCCTGCTGTCGCATTGAATACCACCGTGCCAATAAGGCTTAAAACCAAAATCGTTTTCGTCATATACTTCCCACTTGTCATTTGAAATTTTCACCAAATACGATTGGTTAACGTATTCACCCAATGCCAACCAAACGTTATCCGACTGATCAATTGCAATTCCGTGTATCATATTGACTGGCAGAGCGGAATTGTTGGGAGTGTAAACTGTCCATTTAGTTCCATCGTATTTAACTAATCCTCCTTGACGAACTCTGCACGAAGACATCCAAACGTTATTTTTGGAATCGACTGCTATTGACCAAACTAAATCTTCGAGCATTGACGTGTTTTGAGAATTATACAGGGTAAATTTTTTACCATCATACTTCCATACCCCGTCACTCGCGCCAATCCAAACATTGTCTTTTTTGTCGACAGCAACACTCGAAATATAAATTTCTTCCGGAAGTATTGAATTAGTAGAATTAAAAACCATTGTTTCCATCTCATTGTACTTAATGAGTTCTTGCTCTTGGGTGACTATCCACGCATTTCCCTTTGAATCAAAGGCAATCGATTTCATATTATACCCGATCAATATTTTTCGTAACGGACCTAATTCGATCTCTTTGGGTCCTGACTCTACGACGCATGAACTAAAAAAGGCTGTGACACAAAAAATACAAACTTTTATTACTGTTTTCATTTCGAATTATTTGAATTAGGAGCATTTTTTGATTCCTTCATACGATTTTTCAAGTGATGCCGCCATTACTTCATCATTATAACGTGTTTTCGATAATTCCAGCGCTTTTTCGCAGCAATGACTGAACAATGCTTTGTCCGTCAACAGTTTTTCGATGGCGTCGGCAAGCGCATCGCTGTTGTTGGGCGAGTATACGATTCCTGCTTCACCGGTTATTTCGGGGAACGATCCCGTTGCCGGTTCCACTGCCGGACGGCCTGCTGCAAATGCTTCACAAAGGTACAAACCAACGCTTTCTTCGAAAGTCAGAGGAACACAGATGACGGTGATTTGTTTGTAAAAATCCGGATGCCGTTCGGGATCATATATGCAATTCATTTCCACATCATCCATATACGGACGCAATATGCGCCTGACTTCTTTCAAAAACCGGTGATCCTTCGCAGTACATCCACCGGACAATTTGAGTTTGAGATTGGGTATCGTGTTGCGATTTTTTAGTTTTACAAACGCTTCTGCCAAAATGTCCAAACCGTTTTCGCGATTCATCCTGTAAAAAAATCCGATAACAGGATCTTCGGGATATGTGTCTGAAACATATTTCGTAACATCCACGCCGGGATAGATCACCTCAACATTCTTGATTTGCGGAATACGGGTGGTGATGGCGCTTTTGTAAAATTCGCTTGTGGTGACAAATTTGTCAATATATCCTGCGTTTTCAGCAATTCCCTGCCAGGCTAACTGTAAAAACGGGCTTCCCATACTGTCGATCCAAAGTTCTTCGTCCTGCAGGGAACAAACAACCGGAATGTTGATCCGCTGCCTGATGGCTTTTGCAACACCAATTAACAGGGAAGTTGAAAGATGTATTACATCGGGCTTTTCGTGGTGTACGATCCAATCGAGCATCATGTTTACCTGTTCGATGAAAACTGTATCAGCACCGTGAATCATGGAAAGCGTCATGCCTTCGAGGCCAACGGCAGAGGTAGTGCCCGAAAACGAAGAAGCAATGCGAAGCATCAGTTTCGATTCCAGCAAACGACCGATCCAACGGGGCATTTTCCCTTTTGAGAAAAATCTTTCAGCGGCATAAAATGTAGTTGCCGGGAAAAACAACGGCGTATCGGCCTGAAACGACGGATATTTGAACGGCAAATACAACGGCATGACAATCACATCATGTCCTGCTTTGCGCAAAGCATTGGCCTGGAGGTTATCGCGGAAACAATTACCGCAATAAAAGGAATCGCCCGAGCCGGGAACAATGAATAGTATCTTCATGAATTTTGCTTTACGATTTCAAATAAAACTACCGCCGCCGCTGCTGATACGTTGAGTGATGCAACCTTCCCCTTTACCGGTATTTTTACTGTTACATCAGCCATTCGCAGATATTCGGCCGGTAAGCCGGTGTCTTCAGCGCCCAATAGTAAAACAATCGGGCCAGAGAGATCTGTTTGGTGATAGATGTTGCTTGCTTTTTCAGATGTGGCAATAATTTTTAACCCACTGTTTTTCAGAAAGACAAGTGAAGTTTTCAGATTGTCAGTACGGCAAACGGCAATGTGATTCAAAGCCCCGGCAGATGTTTTTACCGCGTCAGCGCTGAGCATGGCAGAACCCTTGACGGGTAAAAGCAGAGCATGCGCTCCGGCGCATTCAGCCGAACGGGCTATTGCTCCTATATTTCGGGTGTCGGTTACGCCTTCACAAATGACAATAAATGGTGTTTCACCTTTTTCAAACAACGCAGGGATCAAATTTTCGATGCGGGCATATTCAACCGGTGATACAAAAGCGATGACTCCCTGGTGATTTTTGCGGGTAACGCGGTTGAGTTTTTCTATGGGAACTATCTGCGAGGGAATGTCATGTTTCCGCAAAGAAGCCATCAATTCCCGATATGTTTCACCCTCAAGCCCTTTACGTAATAACACTTTGCTAATCTCGCGTCCAGCATCAATGGCTTCTAACACGGGACGCAACCCGAAAATCATTTGTTGGGGAGGTGTATAAGAATGAGGAGCCATAAGGACAAAATTTGATGATGAGCGGCAAAAGTAGTGAGTTTATTTCTATTTACAAATAAATTACACCCAACTGTAACCATTTTTTCTTCTTAACGTATAATCAATTCAAAAATCATTAAACAATCATGAATTTGCTTCTCGAAAATATCGCTCCCATAGCAGCACAAGCATGTGCCGGTTTAGGAATGATATGTCTCTCAGAGAGAGAGAAGTAATCAGGCAGTTACGTAGTTTAGCAGTTCATATTTTCTTCATAAACTCCGGCACGGAAAACATTTTTTCCGGTCGGGGATTTTTTTATTCCTCGTCGCGCCAAACTTTTTTTTGCGTCGCAATAAACCTTTCGGCATGTCTCAAAAACATTTTTAGACGTGCGGAAAACTTTTCGGCATGTCTCGAAAACCTTTCGGCATGTCCTGAAAATAAATATTCAATAAACAATAATAAATATTCAATTAAAAAATGGCAAAAAAAACTTATATTCCGGGAAGCGACGAAAAGTTTCTCGTATGGGCGAAAAATCTCTTAGATTACGCCAACAATAATGCAACAAGGTGGAAAATCAGCCCACCCGACGCGGCTGTAAACGATCTGGTGAACGACTTCCATGCCAAACTCCAAATGGCGAAAGACCCCAATCGCGGTAAGGTAGACGTACTGAAAAAGAAAGAGGCGAGAATAGTCCTCGAAAAAGTGTGCCGCACTTATGTTCAGGGTTTCCTGGCACGCAATCCTTATGTGACCAACCCCGACCGCGAAACGATGGGGCTGACCATCTACGACGTAATACCCTCGACGGTGCCGCCGCCGTCAGTTCCTGTGGAAGGCGATTTGAGTTTCCCGGCGGCAGGTCTGGTGGAAGTGAAAAATATACGCGCAGTAACAGTACAGGCGGATAAAAAAGCCGAGTACGGAGGGCGTATTTACTAC
>Ga0209737_10002191_pt1 | contig 13693 bp, 11 predicted proteins | sample TergutCu122P3_FD_187284 | JGI IMG/M metagenome (GOLD analysis project Ga0209737, IMG submission 187284) | Cubitermes ugandensis P3 segment gut microbial communities from Kakamega Forest, Kenya - Cu122 P3 (SPAdes) (version 2) | ecosystem: Host-associated > Arthropoda: Insects > Digestive system... | reverse complement strand
CTCTGACACCTGAAATTTCGACCCAAGAGAGCCTCCTGTATCTTTGTCATTCCAGATGTCTTTTGCTCTTTGAAATCCCATTTTATAACCCTGACCAAGCCCTTTCCAGCCGATTATCTTTTTGTGCCTAATAAGGTCTGTAATCATGTTTATAAGAGGGTTAAAGATGGCTACATTGACATTCGTATCTATTGTATTTCTTCCATGAGTAGCAGGGGAGGTAAGCATTCCGCTATACATCGAATATAATAACCAGTCGTAACTATCAGGTTTTTTAGCAAGAAGTGTTCTAACTGTCTCTTTTCTGTTTCTGAAATCATCTAACAGGCTTTGCATATCCTCTAAATTAACCATTATCTCATCAAGTGGTTTATCAAGATTTTTAAGGTCTTCAGCAAGGTTTTTCATTCGCTTTTCTCTCCATTTGGTAAAGACTTCCACCTCACTATCAGCTACTTTTTTTACTGCCCTTCTATCCCGCAGAATACCAGCACTTGTTGACCCTGCATAGTCATATCTTGTATGAAACATTAAACCACTCGCAAGAGCATAAGCAAGCTGTTTTTCGAGGGTTTCTCTTTCATCAGTTGTTAATGATTCACTTACCAGCTTTTTTTCTATGATTTCGGCTTGTTTGAGGTATGCTATCGCAAGTAGTTCGAGTTTCATAGTATCGATACGCATAGTAAAACCATCTTGACCCAGCTTTTCGTCAGGTATTCCCTCAAAATAATCTCTTGTTTTTAGTTGTTCCATTGCCATATCGATTACTTCTGCTACAGGAAATACTGTATTAGCTCTACCATCAGGAGTTAGTTTTTCTTTTATTTTATCCCAGTTATGAAGGTTGTTTTCTTTTAAAATCTCTTGAAGGATTTGACCGACACCCTCATCAATATCACTAATCATCCGAGTAATAGCATTTTCCCGTCTATCAAATTTTTCATGCTCTTTATCATTCATCTTTTCAGTAATGGGTTCTTTTCGTTTCTCGTGTTCTGCTTGAAAATTCGAGTTATTGAAAATCCTATCATAAATTCGTTTTACTTCCGTGTCACTCAAAGCCTCTATTTCAGTCTCTTTTGGTAAGCTCTCGACTATATCTCTTATACTTTTTAGTTTATTTCTGATGTCTATAGTTTTATCTATGGTATCATTTACCTTTAGTTAGTGTTCTTTTGAATGCTGCATAATCTCTTGACACAAATGCCCCTTTTTTTATAATTACTCATCATTTTCAATAGGAAATTATACATGACATTAAATAACATTGAATTAAATGAAAGAGAGACTTTTCTGAAATCTTTACAGAAGTTTAGAATAACTAATAATTTTTCGTTAGCCAAAATGGGCAGTTTGTTAGGTGTATCATCGAAATCTCTTTCTGAATGGCTTTCAGGTAAGGGATATCCTGAGAATAACACAATTGAAAGAATCAATGTTATAATTAACAATCCTAAAGAAATTGATAAATCTCATTTAGAACAGGCAAAAATAAGAAATATATGGGAACAACCCATTGATAAAATCGAAATAGGTAAAAGACTAAGAGCATTACGCTATCGAAAAGGGTATACTATTAAAGGAATTGCTAAACTAATTGGTGCTACTAAAAACACAGTTTCACTTTGGGAATTAGGCAAAGTATTACCAATTGATAATTTGATTGCAAATATTGCTTTTGAGTATAGAACAACAATAGAGTATATACTATTTGGTAACGTTGAACAAGGAACATATCAATTTATAGATATGGATAAAGCAAAGAACGATTTTTGTGAATATATAAAAATAATTCGTGAGCGTTTAAATTATTCCTTCCATGATATGGAGGAAGTAATTGCATTTCAAGCTACCAATATTTGTAGGTGGGAAAACAAGGTAGAAATTCCAAACTATAGAAATATTCAAATTGTGAAATATCGAATAAAACAATATCTCCAATCACACATAATAAAAACAGATGAAAAAGGATTTCCAATACAAGTAAATAGAATAACTGAAAAAATGAACCTCTTGAATAATATAAAATTGATAAGAAATAATCTAATTTTTAGCCCAATAAATGTAGCAAATAAACTCAATATATCTAGATCAAATATACATAGATGGGAAAAAGAGGCAATGCTTCCGACAAGTAGAAACTATAGAAGAATTAAAAATAAATCTGAAGAAATACTAAAACAAACAGATATTTTATCAAAATATAAATCCAACTATGATATTGACAACAAAGGGTGTTTAACTCTACACGTTGACGAATTGTCAAAACCTCTGGCTAATACTCAGAATTTAATAAAACCCTTTGATTATAAAACAATAATCGAAATAATCAAAATAATCAAATACTTTAATAAAATGTCGAATAACGATTTAGGTAAATATATAAATATATCTGCATTTTCGTTACATTACTGGATGAAAAAATCAAGAGTTCCAAAACCATCTATTATAAAAAAACTTTCAGTAGTTTTACCAACTAAACTCAAAATACCTGGCATTTACAAAACATCAATTGGAGAAAGGATTAAATATATTAGAATTAATAAAGGGTTAAAACGAAATGATTTAGCTGAGATGCTAAATACTACTCCAAAGATGGTGCACGACTGGGAAACAGGTGCATATTTACCTCAATCTACTTATTTTTGTCATCTAATATCTGTATTGGATATAAAATTAGATGATTTGATATTAGTTGACAGTGGTTAGTGGCTAATGGCAGCCGGGGGCGTCTGCCTCTACGCCTCCCGGCTTTTCACAATCGAGATTCTTGTGCTACTTAAACTTTATAGTATATTTTTTGATTTCTAGATTTTTTCTGAGATAGTCTGCTATGGTAATATCTTCAGTAGCTATGAGTAATAATATACGTCTGATATTCTTCATAATGGTATCTTTTAGCTTTGTAAATTCGTTTTTAAAGAACCTGATTTTTCCATTTTTTCCAGTAACTTCGTAAAGGTATTTTTCGATTTGCCTTTTCTCTGAAATTAGGTCTAGTAAATAGTGAGGTTTTTCATTTGCGATTGTGTTCTCTATCATCTTATCGAGCTGATATATTCGAGCTTTGCAATCGTCGATTGTTCTTTGGTCTGTCATGGGTATATGTGGAACGTCAATTAAGGTAAAAGGTGACTGGTTTCTGGTTTCTGTGTGTGGTTTGTGGTTTGTGGGTAGTGGTTTGTTCACAGAGGTCATGGAGGTCACGAGGTGTCTGGTTTCATGGGTGTCCTGCTTAACAAGTTGGTATAATTGAAGGTATGAAAACTCTATTTTTCTATTTTCATAAAGAAATGAGAGTATTCGAGCACCTGCACGTTTTTTGTGTTTTGAAAGTAGGTTTAGTATTCGCTGTTTCATTTTTTTTAAATCTCCTTTGTTTAGTGGTTTGTGGTTGGTGGTTTGTGGATTGTCACGGAGTTTATGTAAAACTCTGAGACAACCACCCCCACCCCCTCCAACTTGGAGGGGAATTTAATGGTGGTTTGTGGTTTGTCACAGAGTTTATGGTGGACTCTGAGACAACCACCCCCTACCCCCTCCAACTTGGAGGGGAATTTCGACTCACGGAGTATGTCAATACTATTGGAGGGGAATAGGGAGTGTGTCACTTTATCCTTCAATATGATTTACAAAACGTATTCGACTATTGATAGGTTTTAGGTAACCATTTTTAATCCAATATTCAATAGTTGACCCCATGTCAAAAATCAAATCATCCATTGAAGTTAATGGGTGTCCAACTTTACATGTAGCAGATAAAAAGATATTGAAAGCATTTGAGGAGAGTTTTTTTCTACCTCTGTGTTCTAGATTGTAAGACCTTGCATATGCTTTTAAATCTTCTTTAAATGCTGGTGATACATATTGCCAGAGTTTTGTAGCTGCTTGAAAAATAGCACCTCTGTCTTTGTTGTGGTCTGTTATTCTCGGATATGTAAATTTTCTTTGAATACAGACTGTGTCGTTTTCACGGGATTTGAATACAGATTGACCTGTTAATTTGCATTTTCCCGATTTTGTTTGTATGTCGTTATTAAATGTGACTCTCATTTTATACTCCTTGTGTTTAGTGGATTGTGGTTGGTGGTTTGTCACAGAGTTTATGAAGGACACTGAAACAACCACCCCTACCCCCTCCAACTTGGAGGGGAATTTAATGTGGTTTGTGGTATGATATATAACCCCCCTTAATCCCCCCTTTGTAAGGGGGGTAAAAAGAGCTTCATTGGTAAGGGGGGCAACCACCATTTTTTTAATTATCATATAGTTTTGCCTTGAAACTGTGGTTTGTTTTCACAGGTTGCAAGTAATTTCTAAAAATCCAAAGGTTAATAGTATTTCCAAAACATGCCACAACAGAGTCGATACTATCCATTGGGTCATCTATTTGGCATAATACTTTGAGATAAATATTATAACCCGAAAGACTGATTTTATTTTTGTTTTTATGCTGAAGGTTATATAGTCTCGCATATTCGTTTAGGTCTTCCTTAAATTCGTTTGAAACATCTTTCCAAATTTTTACAGCAGCTTTAAAGACCTTACCTTTTGTTTTGTTTATCTCTGTAATTCTGGGGAATGTAAACTTCCTTTGAATACAGATTGTGTCGTTTTCTCGTGATTTGAATACAGTGTCACCAGTGAGAAAACATTTTCCAGACTTTGTTTTAATGTCATTGTTAAATACGATTCTCATTGTATCTCCTTGTGATTAGTGGGTGGTGGCTTGTCACAGAGTTTATGACGGACACTGAGACAACCACCCCTAAATTGTGGATTGTGGTATATATTTCAACTACCCCGTCCACTTCGTGTCCACCCCTTCGTTCTCGAAGGGGATTTTTATTGTGGATTGTGGTATATATTTCAACTACCCCGTCCACTTCGTGTCCACCCGTGAGCTTCGCTGGTCTCACTTCGTTCGGCTCGTTCTCGAAGGGGATTTTTTCCACCCTCTACTAATATATCAGCAGACATTTTTTGATTTTTTGGAAAAGTTAATGTTATTTTCTGAAATAGTTGTTTTGGGGTAGTGGTTTGATTTAAACCCCCCTTTATCCCCCCTTGGTAAGGGGGGTAATTTTTGGACAAAAATACGGACAAATTTCTTCGGTCTATCTTGCTCGATACTTGCTCGAACATAGTATAAAATTTGGGACAATTTTTGGACAAAAAATGAGTGTTGTGAGTTGTGAGTTGTGTGTTGAGTGTTCACAAGCAAGGAAACATATGTTACAATACCTATTTTCATAATAATACCATCCTTTTTTTTGAGTCATAATAAAAAGGGTGGAAATGATTGCAAGGGTTAGTACATTAACTTTGTGAAAGTTAAAGTAATATTCTGAGTAAGGTTACTGGTGTCTGGTGTCTGGTTTCGGGAAGGTGGAAGGAGGAAGGTTTCTCACAGAGGGAACGGAGAGCACAGAGAGGAAGGTTACTGGTTTCTGGATTCATGGGAGCTCACAGAGATAAGGGAGTGCACGGGTTATTTACTCACTGAGGCACAGAGATGCACAGAGTTTCACAGAGATTATTTACACAAGCAATGAAATTTGTGTGTTACATTAGCTATATTCTTAGAGGTCTGATTTTATGTATAAATTAGGTTTATTTATTCAATTAATCCAATTATCCTTAATGAAGTGCGTGCAACATCTCTCATAATAGGGATCATCTCTTCTATAGACCATTCGGTTGGTTTCGTGAATATTGATACAGCTTGAAGCATAACTATTTGTCCATCAATTGTAATATATATGTTTTCACAGCAATTTTGATTTATAGGTAAACTATAGTTTGCAGATGTTAGTCTATCAATCCTATTAAGTGAACCTATGTCGTGCTGTAATGTTATTTCTGAACCGTCTGGTCGTATAACTGTTACTGGTTCAGTGAGAAAGTTTGAACCCTGTAAGAATAAAATATAAGGAAAGTGTTTTTCATCAATCATTATGTTTCTAATTTCATTTATATTTTTGTGAGAACGCTCAATTGCATTTCCAGCAACCATTAATTGTTGGTCTTTGTTTTTCCCAACTAAAATTCCTTTACTGATATTTTCTATATCTTTCCCTTGATGTTTGGCTTCACACACTAAAATAATCCGCCATTTACCCTCTTTGTCCTTTACTTCAATAATTCCACCATCTGGTCTTATCGATGCTTTGGCTACAAAAATTGTTACTCCAAGTCTTGAATCAATTGAATTAAGTTTATTATTAATTTCTTTCTTTTCAATACTCTCTCTAAATCGAAATTCTAGATAAGGAAAATCATTTCTTAAAGTCTCAAAAAGCTCTTTTGAAAAATCATTAACTGTCGTTTCATGCTTAAGAGCATTATCTCCGAATATTTCTTTCTGACCTTTTCCTCTAATTTTTTCTTTTGTTAATCTCTCTGTTTGTTTCTTTTTCATTTCATTTTTCTCTTTATTAAAATTCTAAAATATGGGCATTTTCCATTAATTGATAAATCTTTGTCATCATTACCTTTTCTAAACTTTATTATCTCAAATTGTTTGGGATTATATTTATGTAAAAACGTAATTGGAACACCCATAACACCATTATAGTCCATTGGAATATCATTAGTTTTATTTACATTGATAGCTTCGTAATTGTCAAATTTGGGGTAATCACATTCGTTTCCATAATATTTTTTGTTTAATTTTATGTCCTCATTTCGTTTATGAGTTTCTAAATTTGTCAGCCATAAACAATTATTGGACGAAATAATCCTGTTTCCAGAACTATCAATCCGAGCTTCAGTGCCATAAAGATTGTAATCATCTGGAACAATAAACCCAGAAATTCCCCTACCCATATTTATACCCATCCATGCTTTGTTTTCTTTTATGAGCTTGAAAATCTCTTTGTATGTTATTGCGTTTATATTTCCAATTATGAGGTATTTTTTATCGTATTTAACTAATTGCTCCACATACTCTCTAAATAACGAGAAAGGAGGATTTGTTACAATAATATCAGACTGTTTAAATAGCTCAACACATTCTTTGCTACGAAAATCTCCATCACCATTAAGACGTGTTAAATGATTGTTGTTACTTCTTAATAACAATTCTACATCTGCTAAATCTACGACACCGTCATCATTCAAATCAGGTATTTCAGTAATCTCAATTTTATGAGGATTTCTAGTAGTTTTGTTTTCTTCCGTTTCAAAGTCAAACAAAGAGAGCTGTTTATTCGCAATTGGAGAGCCAGTATAACAAGTAGCAATAAGTTTTTTTAGTCCTAAGTGATTAAAATTCATAGCAAAATATTTAAAAAAATTGCTTTCATAGGGATCATCGCAATTACAATAAACCACTTTATTTTTAAAGTGCCTCTCATAATGCTTCAATTCTCTAACGATGTCAGATAATTGAGTGTAAAACTCGTCTTTTTTGGCATCTTTTGCTTTATGCAAATCTTTATTTGTGGAAACTCGAGCCATTTTTATTCCCTATTTTTTTACCTTCACCTTTCTTCGTGCAAAATATGAAATGTTATATTTGACGTCAAGAAAAATCAGGCTATTAATATTATTTCTTATAATTCCTTTTAAATGTCGCATGAACTTCTTTTGTAGGATAATAACCTAAAACTCCAATTTTCTGTAATATTTTTGTTTTTTCTTCATTATCTAAGTCCATATAATCCTCGAAAACATCGGTATATTCTTTCCACTGTTTAAAAAAGTTGTTAATAAAAGATTTTTCAATTGATTTAAATTCCCTTTGAACAATGCTTTCGAACAATGTATAGTTATTTAATGGCATTAAGTATTTGGTATCTCCTATTTGATATTGCACTTGTTCAAGCTCACATAAAGGACACTTGATAAATGACTCTATTTTATCATATTTATATCCGCAGTGTAAACAAATATTGGTCTTAAATACCCAATCTTTCATACTTGGAATTTCTAATTGAACACATGTTACAGAGCCAACTAATCTCATTAGATATGAATAATATTCTTTGTATTTTTTACTTTTCCAGATGGGTGATAGTCTTTCTATTAAATGGCATATAGATTGGGTATAAAAATGTAGCTCTGCAAAATCATCTGTGCTTTCTATGATTAAAGCCATATTGTATACCTCTGCTAATGCTATCCCGTTTTTAACTCTTTCATCTGATAAATTCATAATGCTAATCCCCTTTTAAAACTATTTATAATTCGAGCAAGAATTACAAATGTGTAAATGGTGTCAAGAGGTAATTTGAAGAATTTTAAGGTGGTGTGGTTTGTGGCTAGTGGTTTGTCACAAAGGTGACAGAGGGCACTTGGGTTTTGTGAGTTGCGTGTTATGTGTTGTGTGTCACGGAGATTTAAGAGGTCACGGAGAGAGAGGGGGGGGGATTCGTTTTTTACCCACAGATCGACCACTTCGTGGTGGGTAGTTAATAAGGAGTGGGTGAGTGCTCGAAATGAACTCACACTCACCCTGCTTAAAACACGTAAAAGCAGCTTAACGTGTGAGAGTTAAGATATAAAAGTAATGATATGTGTCAAGTTGATTTTAATGTGGGTGTGGTTAGTGGTTAGTGGTTTGTGGGTAGTGGTTAGTGGGTAGTGGGTTGTCACGGTGGTTTAAGAGGGCACAGAGTTAACCCCCCTACCCCCCTTACGAAGGTGGGAAATTCACGGAGGTTGGAGAGGACACAGAGACAACCACTCAATATCTATTTGGATTTTTGATTTCTGGCTCTACCCTTCTTTTTTGGTTTAAAATTATCGGTGTCAACAATTAAAATACCAGTATTTCCGGGTGAGAGCTCTTGTAGTATTTTTCCCTTATGAAATACAGCACATCCGCCCGGAGCTCCAGCATAATAACAGATACTGTTTATGAATAAAATAGGGCTTTTGACATTGTGCATTCGATCTGGGAATAATGATTGTTTATAATGCTTGAAATAAATATCTGGATATACAACAAAGCAAGGCCATAATACAAAATCACTTTCCATACTCACCATGTCGCTATACATTGGATTGTCATAGAAATCAGCACAAATAGCACAGTTAAACAGCACACCATTAAGTAAAAAAGTATAACTGCATTTTCCTACTCTATACCGTGCTTCATAGTTTGATTTATATCTGTCTATCCATGTCCAGTTTCTTCGTCGATAATTGTATATAACCTTCCCAGTCTTGTCAATCACACAATATGAATTGTAAATGCTGTGAGTTACATATTTTTCTAGCTCATAATACCCAAACCCTATGGCTACCCCAAGAGTCTTTGCTAAATACTTTATCTGTCTAAATATCAGACTGTGGTGACCAAGAGCAGTTTTTTTGTCACTTTCAAAATCCCAAGTCATACAAAGGTAGCCCTGTAAAAAAGACTCACCAAATAAAATTAGGTCAATTCCGGGATTTTGTTTAACCGCCTCTTGCATGAGGTAGACATTATAGTCTGGTCTGTTTATTTTTGATTCAGTAGATACTAAAGCTATTTTCATATTAATGTTTCTGGTGTCTGTTTACTCACAGAGGGAACGAAGAGCACTAAGTCTTTTTGTCAACTAATTACACGAATTTTACGAATTAAAAAAAGATAGGGTGAGTTGAAAAGGAGCAGGGTAAGGTGAAAGCTAGTAGTGAACTAAATCCTCACCCTGACATTGAGAGTCGCATTTAACAACGACACGTGTAAAAAAACAAAAGTCTCATTTGGTGTCAAGGTCTTTTTATAAGGTAGAAGGTTTTGGGTTTGTGACTGGATACTCACGAAATTTACAGAGGATACGGATAAAGGTGTGCATGTGAAAAGGAGGAGGGTGAGGCGTTTATAGGAGGACTACCTCACCCTGAAATATATCAACAAAACCAATGATATAATTTTAAAAATTAATTAAATATAGAATTTGAAAGTTCAATAAAAGAAAGGTGGGAAAACCATTAAGAATCCCCACCCTCTCAGGAAAATTCATAATGAAAACTAACAAAAACAAAAGCAAAATATCAAAGTGGTTATTTACGTCAAGTAGAAATTTAATATAACTTTTTTTTTGACTTATATTATTCAAAAGTGGATTTAAATGAGTTTCTATCAGTAATCGAAATACTCGGAAGTGTGGTAAATTCTTTGATTAATTCAAGTAAACTATTTTCAATATAAAGGTATAGATAATACTTGTTATTGTCTTTAACGACAAGTAAGATATGCTCTTTCTCTTGTCTAACATTGTTTATCTCATACTTGAAAAATGTATTCCAGAGGTAACCTTGAACAACCTTTGCACTATTTAATGAATATTCTCTTGGTAAAAGAGATTTTTTGATAAACCCTTTTCTTTTCTCTAAAACTCCATTCACATTCACTTCAAGGTTGATAACTTCCTGTGCCATGTTATCAAGTAATAAATCTTCCCTTGTTACCTGTGAAAAACCACCTGTAAAGTCGTTTAGTATTCGCTTTTCCATAAATAGTCTCCTTTCAGCAATTCAAACCACTAACCACAAACCACTATCCACCCACAAAATACCTATTATGTGTATGCCGTCTGAGTAATTGTCGTCTTTGTTCTGCTGTTAAATCTCCATTCACATTCTGAAATATACTCGCTTGTTGGACAGTCGCAGTAGTATCTCTTCCAGTTACAGTATTCTGTGGTCGAAGTGGTATTTGGGCATTTGTTGGGACTACAGTTCTCACAGTATCAGCTGGTGGGCTTGAAACAATAGTTGTATCTCTCGGTGCTGGCGAAGGTCTCAATGTATCAGCTGGAGGATTTGATACAAGTGTTGTATCTCTCGGAGCTGGTGCTTGCATTACTCTTGTTGTATCACTTTGTGTAGCGGTAGTATCTCTTGGTGTAGTTGTTGGGGTCGGTGCTGGCTGTGGTCTATTTGGTGTCGTAGTAGTCGGTGAATGCCTTTGGACAGCAAAATCAGGGTTTCTCATTAGATACTCTCTTGCCCTTTCCGCCAACTGTTTTGTAGGATATACCCCAAGATGTTTACCTGTTGAGTAGGCTACTGAACCAGTTTTTTTAGCTCCTTGATGAAGTATAAAACCACCACCATCAAGTTTTTCTATCCTTGCGGTTTTGTTACCTTCATACTTCAGCGTTGGCATTTTGGTTACATTTGTTCTATCATCAAAAAAGCCTTTTACTACAGTTTCACTTTCGAGATTACCCGTTAATACATTCCTATTCTCTCCCGTTTCTATCTGTTTTTCAAGAGGATTTTTAGTAGATAAAAACACAGGTCTTGATTTATCACTATCATAGAAAAACTCACCCGTTTCATCATTTCTAAAGACTTCTATCTGCCTTTGTTTACCCTGTTCTGTAGGGCTATCAGCATATACATAAAACTTATTACCAACCTCTCTAACATAGCTACTAACCAAATTTAAATAATCTCTTTGTGATATACCACCATAAATTTGCCTTTCACTGCTAACTGTAGGCTCTGCTGTAGGATTTAATTCACTATTTACTCGATGTCTTCTCCTTATCATATCCTCTTCCCATGTGTTACGATTTCGGAGTTCATCAGCTAAAGCGTTTCTATTGATAGTATTAATCCTTGTAGCGTTTCTTTCTTGAAAATTAAGCTGGTCGTTTCTATTTCTTTCAGCATCTACAAAACCATGCTCTCTCTTTTTGTTGTATTCAGCTTCTAAATACTCCTTATACTCTCTTTCCCTTGCCATTTGTGCAAGTTTATCAAACTGCTGACCGACTTGTTGTAAATGCTCATTCCATCGTCTCTCTTGACCAGAAATGACCTCCTCAAATATTCTACCTAAACTTTTCATAATGTCTCCTTTGTTTTGTATGGGTAGTGGTTAGTGGTTGGTGGTTTGTCACAGAGTTCATTGAGGACACGGAGTTAACCCCCCTACCCCCCTTACGAAGTGGGGCAACCACCCCTTCGTTCTCGAAGGGGAATAACACACAACACTCAACCCACAACCCCTCATGCTGCTTGCTCCATCATCATTTCTATATGATTTTTCAATTCAGGATTTTTGTTCAGGAAATCACACACACGTTTCATTCCAAGCTCATGTTGTGCCTCTTCATAGGTTCTTGTAGGATTAGAAATTGATGTGTATTCCAAAACTCTTCTTCCAGACATCAAGCCCATTTGATGAAGTCTCATTGCAAGCTCTTGTTCCATTTGTTTTACGAGTTCGATATTTTCGATGAGGTTACAAGTGATAGTAGTTCTATCAGGCTCATAAGTAAGAGGGGAGTTTGCAGGGTCATTAACTAACACCATTTCTTGTTGGTTAAACTCATTTAGATGGCTCACATAATGAGGATAATCTTTATATTCAGCTATATCATACATCAAGGCTCTACCGATTTCTGTTAGGAATTGTTGATATTTGAGTTGTTCCTCTTTATGATATATCTGACCTGCTGACATATGTTGTGCCACTGCCACACCTGACATAGCAGCATATTCAGGAGTTCCTGCCATTGTTTTGGTTACACCCGATGTATTTTGCATACTCTCATTTAACATCTGATTAAGCATGACAAGTCCACTTGGGAAGTCTGGCATTGGTTTATATTTTACTGCGTCTGCATGTGGGTTTTTGCGTTTCCAATCCTCTTTTACCCATGCGTGAACACCTGCTTTGTGACCATGTTCTTTATATTCTTGTAGGTTTTTAAGAGCATCGGGAACAATCTCTTTTTCCACCTTTTGATACCTAAATGCTTGTAAAACAAGGGTTGTTAATAAAACGATGTTTATGTCTAACATATCCATCATATAATAACATAATCCCACACTATAAGCACTTCTTTCTCGTGGTGCATACTGGAATATATGATATGAGCTAATCTCACCTACATAAATAGGTTCTTGAATCACATAATCAAACTCTGGGAAAAACTTCGCTTCATACCAAAAGGTAGTTCGTTTTTTATAGGGTAAACTGATTTCAACTCCTTTTGGTTGAGGTTTACCTTTCTCTCTTTCTTTCTGTAAATCTTCCACTGGAACAATCCATTTTTTGACAGGTTGCTGGCTCTCATCTATGACTGTGACACAATCTACGAGTCTTTCTTTTTTGAATTGAACAGTTACGACTTCCACCATTCCGTCATAGTCTTGTCTGTTTTCAAATTTTTCCTCAAGGTTTGGAAATTCGTCTATAAGTTCTTTATAATGTCTTTTTTCTACATGGAAGATATGTTTCATGTCCGATTTATCAGGCTGTTGGCAGGTGCTATCGATATACATTTTCATAGCAGAAACATATTCGAGTTTCGGTTTTCCTGTTTCCTCTGCTACTGTAATGTCGTATTTATCCCAGTATCTCCTGACATAACCCATTCCGAGATACATTCCATCATACAAGGCATAATGAGTTTGTTTTGGTATGTCAAGATTAGCAGAAATATCATTTAACTCATTCTCTAATATCTCTGTATTTTCATCTCTAAACGTTACTCTGCTTGATAATATATAAGTAACAATACTTCCAATCAGCATTGAAACAAGCCATTTTATATGTTTGAATATTAAATTATCTTTATAAAATTTTCCGTCATAATCATCATAATTTGACAGAGTTTGCCCTTCTGGAATGTTATTCTCTCGTATCTGAATACATCGTCTGGCTTGGTCATCCCATGTAGCATTTCTATGACGAACATCCGTTTGAAATGTTCCCTGCCAATATGGAAGTTTAAAA
>Ga0209737_10002190_pt1 | contig 13695 bp, 18 predicted proteins | sample TergutCu122P3_FD_187284 | JGI IMG/M metagenome (GOLD analysis project Ga0209737, IMG submission 187284) | Cubitermes ugandensis P3 segment gut microbial communities from Kakamega Forest, Kenya - Cu122 P3 (SPAdes) (version 2) | ecosystem: Host-associated > Arthropoda: Insects > Digestive system... | reverse complement strand
GCCAAGGTCTAAGGCGAGCATTAGTCCGATGAAGATGAGGAAGAAAGTGAGAAACAGAGGGGTTTCCATACGGGTTGTTTAGTTATGTAATTTTTCTTATAATTAATATTATGTTAAATAGAACGAAACCCTGTACTATTTCGCAACAAAAATAATATTAATATTATACAAATACATTTTTTTTAAAATTTTTATAATCACACTTAAAATCATTAACTTAAATCAATAAAATTTACAAAAAATTTACATTTAAAAGCGAAAAATCACTTAAAAAAATTTATTTTTGGAAACTTTTTAGAAAAAATAATTAATCCTCCTCCAAACTCACTACCATACGACTGCCCAAATTTGTCAAGGCGGGACTAAAACTTACTTTTTTTCCCAATACCTCATTCTTAACCTCAACAACCTCTTTTTTAGACCTCTTTTTAGCCCTTTTATTCTCCACCCTCTCATCAAATACAAAAGCGTGAATCTTCACAAAACCCCCTATCAAAACCCTCCCATAACGAATCAAATGACTTATTTTGCCCTTTGCCTTGCGCTCTACCAATACAAACTTGAAAATATGATTATCCCCATCAGCCTCAATGCGCTCAAAAGGTACATTCGGAAAAAAAAAATTATTGCTATAATAAACATAACCCGAAAAATCCCTGTTTATATCAAATTTATTCTTTACACCACCAATTATACAAATAATATCAAAATTCTGCTTCACTAAATAAACCAAATGCGTAAACCCAACTACCTCATTATACCGCAAACCACTTATCAATACCCTGCAACGCCTGCTTCTATACTCATCAGGTATGCGCTCAACAACGATAAACCCAAATAACCTCTCCAACTTTATTTCCCTATTTCTAACAGTAAAATCAACACCCGATAATTCGCCACTCTCAATAACTGAATCGCCCATATCTTATAAAAATTAAACCTTGCCCATCTCACGCAATACCAAACACTCCAAATATCCACTCATATTATCCTTTTCACGCAAAAACTCCACAACATCTACACGAAAACGAAAATCCATCCGTACCTTATTATCTACTTTTTCCCCCAAATACTGACTATTCAAAAAATGAAACTTCTGCAAAGCATTCTTCAAATTCACATAACTCCAAGCCCAAACCCCAAATGCCTCATCTTTCGGATACAACACCTTTGCCTCCAAAATTATCTTATTACCCCCCAATACCATCTCGCCTTCCTTCTGTTCCCTACGCAAAAATACCTCATAATGACTGCCATCATTGACCCCATATAGATAACATACATTACTCCGCAATAACTGCTTAAAAACAAATCCACCAATAGAACTACCTCCGCTACTAAACTCAATTTCCAACTCTTTCATAAAAAAATAAATATTTCCGCAAAAATATAAATCCCGTGCGTACTTGTACACATACAAATAGTCTTTGTGCTGCAAAAAAAAATTAACCCAAAAGCAACAAAAAATTCAAGTAACAAATACGTAACGCCAAAAACGCACTTTTTTACAAAAACAATACCTAAACACATTTTTATAAAAATAATGCGTAAAATCAATGTATATAATCAATACTCAAAACAAAAATATAAACCATTACATATACAAAAAAAATAATCCCCAAATTATAACACAAAAAAACTAAAAACTTAATCCCAAAAAAATAAATCAAAAAAATTTTATAAAAAAAATTAATCTCAAAACGCTAATAGATAAACAAATAAGTATGAAAAAAAATAAATTCCAATACTGTGGTACACCACATACCTGCCCACCTACCCCCCCCGCCTCCGTTCAATTTTCATTTGATAATCTATAAATCAGTTAGTTAGTAAAATATTTATAAAGCAAGGTTTAAAAAACAAAATAACGGATAATAAGCAAAAAAATATCAGATTCCACAATTTCAATTTTAAAAATTTTTGCCGGCACAATATTAATATTTAACATCAACTCTTTTTTATTTTATTTTTCTCATCGGATATTTTTTTCACTTACATTTTAATAACAGATTTTTTTTTGAGATTCCATCGGATATTTTTTTAATAGGTATATTTTTTTTTAAAAATTGGTTTATATGGAACTTTAATTTTTTTATTTTTTTTTTTTTTATAGGAGTAATTTTTTAGTTATTTTAGTTTATTTAGTGAAATTTCTGTTATAATTAACATTAATATATTTTATATACTATTATTTGTGTTAAGTGTTTGATTTACAGTTATTTGTGTGGTTTGCTTGTTTTTTGTTAAATTTCTTCTTTTTTTTTGCTTTTTAGTTTTTTTAAAATCTTTTGAGTGCGGGGTTAAAATTTTGCATTTGTGTTTTTAGTTTATTTTATTGAGAAGTGGCAAATAATTTTTTACATTTGTTTCCTGTGTGCATTATATTTTATCATACCTATTTGTTTTAATTTTCCTAAATAATTGGTTTACAGTTATTTAACTTATACCTTATTTGTTGATAACTTTTTTATAAGTGTTTGATAATCAGCACAATTATTTTTAATAAATTTTCGTAAAAGATTGATTATATTATAAATAAGTGTATTTTTAGGCAAAGAACGACAGTGGGGAAAGCGAGGGGCAACGGTTTGGTGGATATTTTGCGCGGCGGTGATGGAACGCTGAAAGTAACGCGGGGCGACCCGCCACCAAAACAGGCGGCGCAAATATGGAAACCTAATTAGGAGGATGAGCGGCAAAGAGGCGCGCCCATCGTTCATTGAAATTTTCTGTTATCTACTTTAAGAATCCACCAGCGCGGCGAGGGTCGCGGGGCTACAGTGTAAAGAAAAAGGATAAAAGGGCTTGCTACTTTAAACATAAGCCCGCACAAGCGGCGGGGGTGGTGCGAATCCACGAAAGCAAGGGCAAAAGAAGCAAAACGCGCTTCTTTGTCAATACGTGCAAAATATTGCAACGGAAAAAAGCGGTTCACTATGAAAATGTGAAAAGAACTAAAAAAAAATATAACAGGATTTACAGACGTTTGCACGTCTTTAAATAGTGTATTAAGTGCAAAGCGGCGGGGCTATGAAACACGCCCCGCGTTACATTAACAAACAAAATTTTATTATTATGAAACCAACAAAAAAAGAACTTGCAACAAAATTGTATGATTTAGTAAAATGTTACGAAAATGTAAAATTTTCAACGGTTTATCAAAAATCATTTTATAACACAGAAAAAAACGCGCTCCGATACATAGGATATGCGCACAATTACACACAACCGATTAATTAACCAATTCAAAAATTATATTCAGATGAAAAAAACATTAAAAATTTACTACTCACTTCCAAACGGTTGGAAAGTTTGCAAAGATTTTACTACTGTAAAAAATGGATATGTAGGGATCAATAATTGTAAAAATCCATTTACTGAAAAATACGAAAATGGGCAAATTTTGGATGAAACTGTAAAACATTTACTTTAAAAATCAAGCCGGCACGTTGTCGCGTGCCGGCTTGTATGTTAAAAAATACATCAAAAAAAATAATCAACAAAAAATTTGAACGAATTTTAATATTAACCTAAAAAATAAAAAAAATGAAAAAAGAAAATTTAAAAACAGAAAACACAGATTTAGAAATTTGCCAACAAATTTATGATGTGGCAAAAAAAATTTATGAAAACTCAAATATTCCTACTTTGCAGGAATATGCAAAAGAAAGCGTTTACACCCTAAAAGGTATTTTACAGGTGCTAAAATACAACGGTGGAAAATTAGAGTATTACAACGAAGTAAACTATTTCTCAAATTGTGGAGGCTGGGGCGAAATTGAAATAAAAGCGGGCGAATTTTGTGCATATTTCCAAACGATAGCAGCGTTTGAAATGTTAGAAAAACATTTAAAATTATTGCTGGCGAAAGAACGCGCACAATTTACACACTTTGCAGACGTGGAAAAATACGATTGTTCCAATGTAGCAAAATTTGCCGGTACTGACCCGTTGCGCCCAAACTTGCAAAATGTAGAGTTTAATTTTAAACGCGGCACGAAAACCGCCACCGATTCCCGTATTTTGAAAATTGTTAAAATTGACAAACAGGACAAAGAAACCGCGTTAATTAATCCGCTAACCAATGAAATAAAAACCGATGCAACGTTTCCCGCGTGGGAAAATGTATTACCAAAACAGGGTGCAAAGGTTGTTTTATGTTTGGGGGATATTGTAAAGAAAATTCCGAAAAAAATGTTAAATCAGTCCACAAAACAGGTTATTTTTGAGTTTAATTATAGGGGGTCGGGCGACCACCGAATAACCGGCGGCGATTCCGATTTTGGGACATCATTTGAAAATCATTTACACGCCTTTTGTAATTTTGAGCAAAATTTTAAAATTGCATTTAATATCAATTTTTTGAGTAAAATTACAAGTTATTACAAGGATAAGAAAAAACAATTAACAGAGTTTACGATGTATTTAACCGCTTCTAATCGTGCCGTTGTAATTACAGTGGAGGGCAAAACGGATATTAATTTAATTATTCCGGTAATGATAAAAACCGGATATAAAGAATATGCACCAATAGAAATTATAGATTCCGTTCACTATGTAGATATTCCCGAAGTTTTGGATGTATTTCAAAATATTGGAAATGAGAATATTGTATGTAATAAGTTAGAAACATCGCCCGCGCTTGCAAAGGCAGATTTTTCACAGCGTTGCGAAGCGGATGACTATTATTTTAATTTTCACAATGAGGCAAAATTGTGGGAAAATAAAACAGAAACAAACCGATATTCCGGCGAATATGATACGGAAGAAAACGCGCAAATTAATATGAATATGAAAGCAGTATTTACACCCAACAAACATTTAAAAATTGATTTAAACGAAGTTATGGAATATTATTTTGACTTAATTAACACCCATTTTTCGCCCGACAGTGAAGCGGAAAGCGTAAACAATACCGATGTATTGCAACAGGCGGAAACGTCCACAGAGGCGACAAACGAGGGCGAAAACAACCCCGATTTTGTTATCTACATTGAACACGGAAAGGATGAGGATGCGCCCGCGTTCACTTTATACGAGGAGGCGGAAAAATATATGTTAGAAAATAATTTTGAAATGTACAGGGATGAAATTTTAGAAAATTATATGATTATCTATGTACGCGAAAAACAAGTTAATAACATTAAACAAGAGCAAAATATGGAAAACATTAACACAATTTTTGAAAATGATAAATCAGGGCGAAAACCGTTTATTTCTGTTTCAAAAGATGATGTAATAAACTATTTTGTTGAAACAGAGGATAAAAGCGTATTTAAAAACAAAACACAAAGCGATATTAAACGCGCTTGTTTATGTAAAGCAAATAATATTTCTATCATTAACGAGCCGAAAAAAGAGCGCGTTTTAACAACCTTTGCCGACAAAGATTTTGAATATTATAATAATTTTTGCGAAAAAATAATAAAAATTAATGGTTGTTATTATAATGATAGTTATATTGTGGAAAAAAGAACAGAAAAAAATATGTTATCAATGCCCGATAATTATATAATTGTTCACAAAAATTATATTGCTTCAATATCCCCAAAATATGGATATTCAAAAGAAGATTCAAAAGAAATAAATAATAATTTAGATTTTTATTTTGACTTAATTAATACACACTTTCCGGCGGCAGAATTAACCGAAGAAGAAAGCGCGTTATATGTTTCCGATGTAGAATATTTGCAGGAAAACGGACTTATTGAAATTGAAGAACAACAAAAAATTAAATTAACAGAATCAGACTATAAAGAAATTCAAAAATTAAGTCAAAAACAGGATTATACATACTCTTGCGAGCAGTTAAAATCTTTTGTTTATGATTATAAAACCGCAAAAGAAACGGGCGACAAATACACGATGTTATTTATTGAGGCAATATTAGAAGATGTTAATTATCATAGAGAAAACAGACTTTTGCAAGCCGGTTTATTTGATGCCGTTGCAAATTGTGATGAATTTTGCCAAAATTGTGCAAATTACTATGAATGTATGAAAACCGGTAAATGTTTAAGATACGAAGAAACAAGCAAACAATCGCAATTAGAGGAATTTTTTGAGGAAAACACGTTAATAAATGATGACGGCACAATATACAAGGGCGAAAATGATTACGAAACGTTGTATAATGAAGCGTTGAAAGAGATTGAAACATTGAAAAATCAGTTAGCAGCAGCCAACGAAAAATTGCATAATGTAGCAAAGATATTAACCGGCGAAAATAACACCGTTGAAAGCGTAAAAACAGCCGAAAATAAAGAGATTGTTCCCGAAGCGTTACCACAGATTAAAGAGCGCAAAAAACGCGCAAAAATTGATAAAAACGCGGCTATTATTGATTTCTTTTCAGGAAAAGAAGTAATTTTTGACAGCGAAAACGGCGTTACTATTGATGGAAAATACCACAAAAGCAAAGACTATGTTTACCGCTTCATTGTTTGCGGAAAGCCGCTTCCGAAGCACAAACCCAAAGTAAAGGAGGCGGAAAAAAATGTATGTACGCCCGAAAATAGTTTTGAAAACGACAACGCGCAACAAATTGAAATTGAGTGTAATTGCTGTAATAAGTTTATGTTTCACGATGAAAATATGTTAATTGACGGAGACAACAACGATATTTTTACTTGCGAACACTGCGGAAAACAATATACACGGATTCAATTATTTGAAATGTACGTTACCACGTTAGAAAATAGCGGGGCAATTACTGTAATGAATTAACAATAAAAGGGGCGGAAATTATGAATATTCCCGCCCCACAGTTTAATAAAATACACCTTTACGAAACAAAAAGTCGCCTGTAAAGGAGGCGCAAAAATAATGAAAAATATAAATGAAACATCAGAAATTAGAGAATTTAAAAAAGATTTACAAAGTGGAATAATTAACGTTTATGCAACACTGCGCAAAGTTAATAAAAGCGGAACAATCAGGCAAATAGGATTTTATTATACTAAAAATAATAAACTACTAACTTTAAACAAATTAATCCACGATGTTACCGAATATAAATTTAATGATAAACATAATGGGTTAATAATAGGTGGTTGCGGGATGGATGTTGCGTTCAAAACTTTATCTACATTTTATAGTTTAATAGGAATTAAAAATCATGAATTAGCAGCAAAATATAATTATTTATAAACAATTAAAAACAAACAAAATGGAAAATCTAATTGAAAAAATAAAAGAGTTTAAAAAATTGCGTGAAGAAATGTCTGCATATCTTCACTTGGCTATGGATGACCCAAAAAATAAAGAAACATATAAAAAATCATATATTGCAAAAGGAAATGAGTCTTTAAAATTAGGCGAAATTGTGTTTTTTGGGTATGAGTTTCAAAATTTAGAATGTGTTTACGATATGTTCTATGTATGTGATGCAATTAATAGAGTTAGGAAATTTTTCCCGAATTTTGACTTAAATAACTATCCCAAAGAATATGAAGCAATAAAAGAATATAATTATCAATTTTTATAAACAATTAAAAACAAACAAAATGAACGCACAAAATTTAACCACAGAACAAAAAAGAGAAATATTTAATAATCTTGCAGAAGCGCAATTAAACCTATGTGAAGAAATTCACAAAAAATGGATTAAAGAGATTACGGAGGATGATAAATGGGAACTTTATGAAGTACAAAGAAAACTTATTGAATTTCAATATTTAGGAAAATATAATCAAACCGTAAAATTTACAAAAGAATATGTTTCAATATTTGAAGATAAAACGGAAATTATTGTTTCAATTAATGGGAACTCTCGTTTTCCTATTTCAATGGAACATATTAAATTTTATGAGGGGGTAGGAAAAATTTTGTCAAAGTTTGATGTTATTGTGGATTGGATTAATGCGATTGATGAAAATATTGAGGATTATTATAATTTCTATTGCAAAGAAGAAAACAATTAACAATTAAAACGATGGGCGCGATGTAACAGCGCAAAAATTATAATGAAAGAACAAGAAAAAAAATTAGCAATTATTTCTAAATTAGAAAAACTTGCAGACGATTACGCAAATACTTGCGATGTAAGCAAACAATCAATTATTGATGCATATTTAGTAGGCTTTACATACTGTTTAAAATTAATGCAGAATATACGAAAAAACGATGTAAAGGCAGAAAAAATTGAAAGCAAAATTTCAGAACTTCAAAAACAATTAGATGACTTTTTAAAACCGTACAAAGATGAAAACAGAAATGTGCCTGTACTCTCTTTTGATATGATTAAATTAAGAGGGTATGTAGCAAAAATTGAAGTTTTAAACGAATTATTAACCGATTAAAAATTAAATTATGAATACTATTGAAAAGTTAGAAATTTTTTGGCGCAATATTCAAAATGAATTTGAAACAAAAACCGTCTCTGGCGAAGAAATTAAAATTTATAATCGTGGATTTAAATATGCAGTTAAGCGAATTGTTAAAAATTGAAGAAAAAATGTTAAATATTAAAAAATAAAATTATGAAAAATCAAGAAATTAAAATTAATCTTCAATACGAAGAAACCTATCAAATTAAAGGAAAGAGACTGCCGAGAATTAGACTTGCAGAAAAAGAAATTACGGTTACTATCCCAACGTTTGATTTTGGAGAATTGCCGGTGGCGTTCATTACTTACGATTACTACAAATCTAAAAATTATTACTACTATGGCGGGAGGCTGTTTACCGATAATGTAAAGATTACTTATGATGATTTTATAAAGAAATTAAGTACAGCGGCAAAATTAGATAGTAGCCGGACTTATTATGAAAATCTTATTGCAGATACTAAAACAGGTATATCAGATTTTCAAAAAATGTGTGAAAAACTGAAATATTGGTACGAAGATTTAATTTGTTATTGTGGGTATATGTATAATGTAGCCGATGAGCCGATGTACACTTATAGAACATACGGACTTGGAAATAATCACGGCGGTACAAGTTTGATAATTGAAGAAGTTGATACCACCAAAGAAATTAACCCAAAACACTATTATAATGCCCTTGAAAGAGATTTAGCCGTTGATGTTGCGAAAAAAGTGGCAGAAAGCAGAGGCGACAGCAATTATATAGACGGTATTGGAGAAAGAGTAATGATTGAAGTATTGATGCCCGAAGTGGTTACACCTATTGACAGGGATAATAAAAAAGAGAAGCGTATGAAATTGCAGGTATGTACGCGAGAACAGAGTTTGAAACTCAAAGAACTTGGTTTTAACTATCCCACAAATGAATATTATCCGAAACGAAAAAATGTATTTGATGAAACGTATAGGACAGATTTAAGTAATCATAATGATACAAATTATTCTATTTCTGCCCCTACCGTAGAATTAGCGTTGCAATGGATTAGAAACGAAAAGTATATATTTTCCGCTTTTGATTTTTGTGTAAATAAACATAATGACGTTGGCTATAAGTGGAAATATTTTGCTATTTGTGATAAGTTATTTTACAGTGAAACAGAACACCGTTTTGCAAGTTATGAATCAGCGCAAAACGATTTATTAGATGAATTATTAACCGCAATTCAGGAAAGCGAGGTAAACAATGATTGATTTAGATAAATTAATTGAGAAAATTTGCATCAAATACGGAAAATCAAAACTTCCACGCACGAAAGTTTTTTATGAGTATGATGGGAGAATTTATAAAACTATTGCAGATTGTAATATTTCAAAAGTTTGCTTCTATATGTGGGAATGTTATGGATATTCCATAAAAATATTATCTGCAAAACCAACAAAAAAGTTAAAATATAAAAATTACTTAAATATTAGAGTTAAAAATTATGAAAAAAAATGAAAAAGTTATTGAGTATTTAGGGAAAAAGTATATCCCGATAAGAAAAACGAATAAAGATTTTTTTGAACTTACCAAAACAATAGATGTTAGGTATGAATTAACCCCAAAAGGATATGATATTAAAGAATTTTATAAAATAGCAAAACAACTCGGCTATGGGAAAGTAGATGTTTTTTTGGATGAAGATGCTAATTATATTATTCCTGCTGATGCAAAATTTTTCTTATGGACAGGAGAAAAAATAAGTAATGTATAAACAAATTATTAACAAAAATTAACAAAACAATGAAAACCAACGATAAATGGATTTATTTGAGATGTAGTACATCTTCGCAAGACTTTGAAAGTCAAAAACAGATTATTAAAAACTACTTTCGTGCAAATGGAATTAAAGAAGATGTTGAAAGGCTGCCGAAGATTGAAGACTTTGCCCAAAAGAGAAACAAGGCAATGAATAAGAAAAATATTATGTTACAGTTAAATAATGTTCCCAACGGCGTAACGTTGTATTGTAGCGAATTTTCAAGGCTTGGAGATGATTATGCACAGATTATTAACTTTGTTGATGTGTGCGCTAAAAGAAAAATCGCTCTTATTGTATGTAAGGAGAATATTCAATTAGACAACGAAACACCCACAGGAATAATATATTTAGCAATATTTTCGTTACTGTCAAAACTTGAATTAGGGGGAATAAAAGAAAGAAGCCGTGCAGGAGTAAAGGCAGCGAAAGAACGCGGGATTGTTTTCGGAAAAGCAAATGCAAACTATGGGAAAAATACTACCCCTGAACAGCACGAAAACAATATTAAACGTGGTAACATAACAAGGTCGCGAAATAAGAATGAAAATTATGTAAGAAGCGACAGAGTTAATAGATTTTGCAATATATTGAACTATGTAAGACCCGAATTTGTTGTAAAAACGGATAGAAATTTCTTGTTTTACGAGGATTTTCACAAAGTAAAAATACGACTTTCATTGGATGATTATGTAGATATTATGGGAAAATGGAACACGTGGAATGTAATGCATCCAATGGATGATGTGTTTGAAAATTTTACAATAGCAAAGGTAAGGGGTTATTACACCTCCATAATGAAAGCACTTGCGCTTTATGAAAAAAACAAAAAAGAATTAGTATAAATTTTAAAATCAAAAAGTTATGCCTCTATATTATAAACCGAGTATTAAACTACTCAATGAATGCGAAAATAACTACTTGGATTCATTAGAGGATGTTAAAATTTGTGGTGCGGCAATACAGAAAGTATTACACCACAATAAGATATATTATGAAAAACTTAACGCTACTATCGGCGCGAATGTTACATTGTACGAAATATATCCGAATGTAAACACAAGAGTATCAAAAGTTAAAAATATCATCAATGAAATTGCATTGGCTACATCAGCGCACTCTGTCCGTTTTATTCCATATATGCAAGGAAAGGGAACTATCGGAATAGAGATTCCAAACAAAACGCGAAAAATTGTACCATTAATAAAAGCAATATGTAGTTATTATTTTGTAAACGATGAAATGGAGTTGCCGATAGGATTAGGGGTAAACGTGGATCATAAGCCATTTGTTGTTGATTTGGCAAAGATGCCACACTTACTTATTGCAGGGGCAACAGGGCAGGGAAAATCAGTATGTATTAACGCAATTTTATGTTCTTTGCTTTTCAAAAAAGCACCTGACGAACTAAAACTAATTTTGATTGACCCGAAAAAAGTTGAATTATCTCCGTATGCAAAAATTAGTAATAACTTCTTATCTTGTACGCAAAAAAACAAAGATAATCCCATTATTATTGATACAAAAGATGTGGTAGATACGCTTAATAGTGTGTGCGAGTTGATGGATATAAGATATGATTTATTAAAGATGGCGGGAGTTAGAAATGTGCAGGAATATCAAAAGAAATGGCGTGCCGAAGAACTTGACAGAGAAGAAAGTACCCCCAAAGGATATAAACATACAAGTATGCCATATATTGTTATTGTTATTGATGAATTTGCAGACCTTATAATGACTGCCGGTAGAGATGTTGAATATCCGCTTACAAGACTTGCACAATTAGCACGTGCCATAGGAATACATTTGATAATCGCAACACAACGTCCAACGGTTGATGTAATAACAGGATTAATCAAGGCTAATTTTCCTGCGCGTATAGCGTTTCGTGTCGCCTCAAAAATGGATAGCAAGGTTATTTTAGACCAAAATGGTGCGGAACAGTTAATCGGAAATGGAGATATGTTATTTCTTAAAGATGCAGACATCACACGCCTGCAATGTGCCTATGTAAGTACAGACGAAGTTTTTGCAATATCAAACCATATCGGAGAACAAAAGATTTATGGTGTTCCCTATATAATTTAAAAACTAAATATTAACTTTTTAAAAATCAAAATATTATGAAAAATGAAACATTTGAATTGAACAAGTTTATCAAGAAATTGAAAAAGATAGGCGAAAGATGCGCAGTAAGTTGTAATTTTGAAATTGATAATTATGTGGTGTGTTTTTCAAATAGCCCCAAGCAAATAATTATTAACAATAAAAATTATCTCGTATGAACACACAAATTATTATTACTTTTGCGCCTACTTTAAAAAACGAAAAAATATAACATTATGAAAGTTTGGAATTTTATTATAAATACAATAGCGTGGATATTCTCCGTTGCGGTTATGTTATGTATTGCAGTAGTAGTTATATATTTTTTGGTATTAATTTTCAATTTTTAGATTATGGAATGGACAACATTAAATTTTAGAACAAATACTGTATCGTTGCAAGGCAAAGAATTCCACTTTGAACAGTACCACGCTAATCAAAAACAGCATCGTATTTTTTACAATGAATTTATACGGCGTGGTAAAGATTCCTGTTCGTTTAAAGAGTTTCGGGAGAGATGTAAGGAAATTAACCAATTAGACGAAATAACTGACTTTGACCACAGGGGACATAACTCACTAAAATATGGCTATGTGAATTTGGATATGTACGACTTTCTTTTTTTGAAAGGATTTATGAAAGATAAAGAAAACGATACACTTGAACAGGCTTTTTACCATTTGAAAAAGGATTATTTTGATTTGAAGAAACAGATTGAGGAGAATGAGAAAAATAAAAGTAAGGAGGCAGAATTAATCAATGCGGTAAAATCTTTAAAGTATTTTTTTAACAATAATTAACATTAAAAAACAAACAAAAAAATAACAAAATGAAAGAAAAAAAATCAGATTTAAGAAAACGTTTTGCCGCTTATAGATGGTGCGTTTTAAGAACAGAAAACATTACAAAAGAATATTGTTATTCTTTAAATGACTGTAAGGAATGTATGATTGTCAAATCGTATGTAAAAAAATTAGAGGAAAGAAAACAATTATCTTAACTCTCTTAACCTATTGTAAAAGTCGCGATAATGTTCACATTCCATTTTGCAGCACTCTTTTCCCTCAACTCTACACGCGGAGTTTTCCCAACAATGAAGCCGGTAAATATCCATTATATTTATCATTTCTTCGCAGGTAATCATAATCTCCTATGTAGGTCAATTAATAGTTCTAAACGGCGGCATTCACACGGATTAAAGCCTCTTTGTCGCTGTTTTTCTAAAACATAGCATTTTGCACTTTGAAAAAGTGGTTTCTCAAAAGTATGTGTACTTGGAAAGTGTTTGATTATGCAGCATCTTGTATCTAAATTCATAACAGTAAAATTAAAATGGCGCAGCGTAAACTACGCCATCTGTGTTAATGATATTTATAACCTAATTCTTTTTCCTTTGCCTCATACTTATCGTGAATATTATCATAGGTTTGTTCTTTTGATAACAGCCTTTGTATGTATGGCTCATTCCAATTACAAACATC
>Ga0209737_10002189_pt1 | contig 13700 bp, 7 predicted proteins | sample TergutCu122P3_FD_187284 | JGI IMG/M metagenome (GOLD analysis project Ga0209737, IMG submission 187284) | Cubitermes ugandensis P3 segment gut microbial communities from Kakamega Forest, Kenya - Cu122 P3 (SPAdes) (version 2) | ecosystem: Host-associated > Arthropoda: Insects > Digestive system >... | reverse complement strand
ATTTTTGTTTCGTCTGTAAGAGAAATAGGAATTCCTGCACTTCCAAACATATAATGCTCAAAAGTTGTTCCAATTGACATTACGTTATTATTCAGAATAATCACTAAAAAAAATCCTATGAGAGTTTCCCCTTCTAACTTCTGATTGCACAGACCAGCTTCAGGTGACACTAAAAAAAGTACTGTAAAAAAATAATGCATTCAAGACTAGTTATAGCAATAAATCACATGGATAGTGATTGATCATTTAAAAAATAAATACTTCTTTATACTCTGAAATATCCTACTTTGCTACGGTAACCAAACATCTTAAGTGGTGTATTACTGGTTACAGATGTTAAGTAATGTTCATGACAGCAATATATTTTAACTTAAAAACCTTCATACAGAATTGTAATAACAATTATGTCCTTCTTTCCTCCACCTAAAGTCCTATGAGTATAAAATAAGGAGTAAAGTCTGAGTATTTGGCTCACAGTTTAAAGTACCCAGAAGAAGGTAACTTATTTTTTTTAACTTAAAAACAATCCCGTTCCTTGCACAAAATTTTGCTGCTAAAATACATAGTAATGCATCACACATTTCTTCTTCTGAAGAAGAGAACAGTGCCAAAAAGAGAGGATGTAAGAACTGAAGTCAGACAAACAGACTTTACTCTGCTATAACACAACTACAACAAATACACAGTCAAGAAATAGAGAGGTACCAAATGAATAACAATGGAAACTAACCTTGCCACAGGGGCACAGACTTTCATGAAAGGGCCCCAGCCCTTTGATACGGATGTTCCCGTAACTGACCCAAGTGCCTCCGTTTAGCTGCTGCACCTGGATACACAGGCACAGAAAAACAAATTGTTTTAAAGCACATGAATCCGATGATCGCCCTACAGTAGAGGTATATCCTGTCTCAGGCCCTGGATTGCATTTACTGGCATCTGTGTGACACACATGATTTTTATTGCCTAGAAACTTCATACTGCACTACAATTCTCTTGTGTGATTATCTGCATCGATGGCGAGTTAATAACCAACATTTTGGAGACCTGCTCCTTCTTCATTATGAGGAGAGACATGCACTAGGTCTTAGAAACTCAAATCTGATGTGGCTGATCACCTAAGAGAACTTTATTACTTTATAAGCTACAAAACTTTGAATCTTACAAAATTTTTCATTACCACTCTGGATTCTTATAACAGTTTCTAGCACAGGATTTGGGGTAGAGTACAGTGATAAGACAGAAACCACACGCAGAGAACAGTTCATCCCCAAAATAACTGTGACAAAACAAAGAATATGATAAACGTCTATATCTCTGTATAAAGATGCGAAGAATAATGGTACCAACAATTTGGCCAAGGTGGGTGGCTGTGTGGTCCATGTGGTCTAAGTGTAGGTCTGAAGCTGCCTCATTGCTGGGATTGCAGGTTTGAACCCTGCTTTTTTGTGTTGCGCAGTTAGTGAGCTCTGCAATGAGCATATCACTCATTCAGAAGACTCCTGCTGTGTGTGTGTGTGTGTGTGTGTGTGTGTGTCTCTAATTGCGTGTGATCTAGAAACCTCAACAAGGAATCCGACGCCCAACTTGGGCTGCGGTGCCACTGAGAAATAATCTGAAATCTCTACAGCAAGATGGGAAGAATGATGACAAATTATTAACAAAGAGGACAAAATAATTTTTACAGACCTGAATGCAGTAGACAAACGGGTAATTTCATTACTTCTACTGCATTCATATATTATGTAACTACAATAGTGCACTAATTCCTCATATCAGAATTAGATACAAAGCCCAAACAGATTATCTGCATGTATAATAAAAGTAGAGAAATGGGAAACTGTTATAGTATTCTTCATGTCACCTTTATTGAAACAACAGTTCCTTAATAGGCAATACAGAAAATATGTGCCAAATTGTAACTGTCCTGAAGAGATTGGTAAAAAGGCTCAACCACGAGCTATACTATTAATCATGGATTACCCATGTAAGCAAATATCACTGTGAAGGTTCAAGAAGGTCTGAAATTAAATGTTATTTAAAAGGAGTGATGAATGCACTGCCTTGGCATTCCAGGTTTCACAGCAACCATGACTACCCCCACCCCTCAATATATGCTTCTGTATCTTGTAAAAAATCTTGAAACTTTGATTTCCAAGAATCCAGACTAGAAATTCAAGAGATGAAAACAAAGAGAGTGTTCATGATAAAAGCTATGTCTAAATGCCACATAGTTAGGAAATTATGAAAAATTATCAAGTAACTATAATTCTCTTGAAATATAAAATTAACTGATCTGACTGTAAAATCTCCCTTCAAGCATAATACACACAAAAGTACCTCACAAATTGTACGACGCAAGCACAGGGCCCTCACGACTACATAAGACATGTGATGTACCTCCAGTAGTGGTGCGCAAAGTGCCCTGCCCAACTAGGACAGAGTTCTGTTGTCACACAATGCTACACCCTCCAAGCAAGAAAGCAAGGGACATCAACAGAGACCATGATTTCTGAATGTAATGCCTGAGCTAAATGGCACTGCTGTTAGTCTACAGTGTCTGGTAATTAAAGAAATGATGTTCTGTACTCAGCCCTAATAAAATGATGCAACACAAGTAAAGACAAATACAAAAATATTCAACAAATTAACATTTTCACCTAATATAAACAATATTAATTAAAATGAAATAAACTCTACTGAGAAACCTAAGTTTAAGTACTTTGTTTGCATATAAAATTCTCATGTACTGGGTCAGCAGAATCTTCTGCATTCAGATGTGTTATGCTAACAAGCTTCAAAAAAACAATTACCAAATTTGAGTTCACACAATTTCTGAACTTTTGGAATTGATTTAGTCCTTCTATTTTCTCTTACTCTGCTACCTGATGTGTTTCCTTTTCTTCTTACCTTCATGCCAAGTTCCAAGGCTGTTTGGAAAGGTCTTCACTTTTGACCCAGTGTTTTAAAGAGTGATGAAGTTCTTTATAACGCATTTGTGGCAATGTCAGAATCAAGATGCACACACAAGAAACCAACAAATATTGTTCTTAATAACAAAATGGGTCATGCCTTCAACAATGATAGTAAATAAAAGCAGGTAACAGATCTTATTTATTGCAGGCAATCACATCTGATTATTTTTATCTTTGTATCACTTTAACAAAGTTTCTTTAAAAACTGGTTCTGTGGTGATTACTAATAATTAATATTTTATACAAACCAGAGGATCTACTTTTACTGAATAAATTTTTTGGTGGAATAATATTTTAACTAAGCAGCAATGCCATTTTGAAGAAAAGCAATATAAAATTTCTCTATTTGTGTTCCTGAAATCAAGGCATTTATCAATGTCATACTATTTTCCTTGTTTCTAAGCAGCAAAATTTTACACACGTTTTACAAACTAAAATTACTGTGCTGAACAACGGATTTCATCCTCAGAAAACAAAAACTCACTAAATAAGAAAAATAAAAGCACCTTAATAAGTATGAAATCTTTCTTATGGCACTAATGTCATATTCTTAAGTGATATTCATGTCACACAATAACATTAAATGTCTACTGCATCAGAGAGGCAATGCATCCTCAGATACATGATATCATGTCACTTCACGTCACGTCTTGTGTCGTGTCATTCAGCTGCAATCCACAACATGCTTGGCATGTCACATCCAATTACAATTTTGATAACTTAAATACAATGTGAGGAAATTTGCTTGTTGCAATATAATTAACTATATAAACACTAGTTTGACTACCACTCAGTCACACAACCAAACATCCTGTTTATTAATACGGTATTAATAATATTAATTAAAATTATTGTGAAGACAGCTGTTATATATCTGTTAACTTTACTGCTCAAGTAGTTACTGAATTATGAACTGTTAAAATGGGAAATTAATAATAATAAAAAGACTGTAACAGATCATTCTTTCAAATATTTGGTCCCTCAAGCTCAATAGTTGTTAAGATGTCAGGCACTCAGTCTCGTAAAATTCACGAGGGTGGATGTTATTGTTTTACTGGAGATGTTAGAAGAGGGCATTGTTACACTGGTTTTCCACTCTTGTGTTTCATAAAGAGATTTCCCATGTTATTTGTTAATTCTGTTAAAAAACTGAAATTATAAATAAATAAACAGCAACTGTTTAACCATCACCAATGTTTGAACTTATATAACTTGAATTGCATTTCTTTAAAATGGGATCTATAGTAGCTACTAATACTGCCAATACTATAAATACTTTAAACCCATCACCAGTGTGGAAGTCTTCATTGTAATACAATAAAAAAAGTTAAATAGAAAAATCTTAATAAAAACATTATCACATTCGTTCAACTTTTATACAGAGAAACACTTGTAACACACTACGAACTTATCATACCAAAGAACACATTTACTGTGTAAGACATACATCAACCACACAATATATATAAAAAAAAATTCCTTCACAAAATGAAAACAAAACATCACTGTCTTAACTTGAATGATTGATCTACATATCACTAAGATTTTATAAGATTTATATACATATTTATATTGTATATAGCAATATGAACTAACTATTAATGTGTATGTTCTTTACGTTTACCTGCACTGACAGATACTTAAAAAAAATCATCACACTGGAACAATTCTGCATGATCAAAGCTCCCACATGAATATTACACTTCCCAACATTGCACAGGCAAATATTATAGAGAATTTATGACATGCTTCTCCTTTAACATCAATACCAATCACATCAAACTTCTATAATATAGTTCAGGTTATGCAATTAATGCATAATGGAACACTGAGATTCTACTACTGTACATCTTTACATGGCTCAAGGAGTTATAATTCCACTACTGAACTATTAAAAGTAATTTCAAAGACGGTACTTTACTAAAAAAGAAGTGATGACATTCCAAGAACTTTAATATTAGAGACTAAAAGTTTTATTTCCTTAATATGAAATAAAACAACAAATAATAAAATAATTGGCAAATCGGTAGCAAACTCCCAATCATAATCCATTTTTTACGGTTCTTTCCTTATTAATTAGGTGTGGATGAAAATTCTGTCATCTTCACTCGCCATGTTTTTGGGCAACTGCATGAGGACTTACGATGACATGTCTTAAAAATTTTATGAACATATTTAAATATTTGGGTAACAGCTATATATGCTGTAATTCCATGCTTGTAGAATCTTCATAATGCTCCTAGATCCTAACATTATCTAAGCACTTGCCAAGCAATCTTTGGGGAGCATAACAACATAAATATCGCTATTGTTGTTCATTGTTCAATCTGGTAGACAGCAGACCTCGGTGGGGCTGCTCCTTCGTCCTGTGCAATTACAAGCATGGGCTACCGTTGGTCAGGCCATCGCACATGCAACCAGTGGTTCACACCCCAACCGTGACCCACCGCTGCTCTGGAATGACCAACGGAGATCTTGACACATGTCCATACAACTTCTAACCATACCCATAAAGTTGTGCTTACATAAATTGTGTTCAATTAGAGTATTTAAGTACATGTGATGTTCAAATACTACTTAAAATAAGGAACCTGAATTATGTCTGACACTCAGAAACACACAAATAACACAGGCAGAAATACTGATAAATGAAGTAAGTTTTGGAATCAGATATCCAGTGTCTTGTGTTCATGCTACAAAATATAATGTATTCATTCACAGCATGAACACAAGAAACTGGATATCTGATTCCAGAACTCACTTCATGTGAAGAAAGACTGAAATGTAGATGTATGGATGCAACCATTATATCAACAGCAAAATAATTTTATGCTGTATTTTATCTGTATTTTAACTGTAATACTGATTTTAAGAATTGTAGCATTTAATCATCGTAACAATAATTTTAATCTTATGTGGAATTTCTAACACGTAAGTCAAAACAAAAGCTGCACATGCAAAAGAAAGTTCCCTGCAGATGGCCGACAGTTAAGGAACGAACGTATCAGAAAATTAATTAACAAATAAAAGCGTTGTGCAACAAGTTGGTGAAAATTTTACATATGTGTAACTCTTCAATTATTCCTCCTTAAGTTGTTCCACTGATGTACTATAAAAAATAAAAGAACTCACTCATGCCTTGTTTTAAATTTCTTGCACACTTCAACATTTTTTCCCACCATGACCTAACACTTGAATAAACTAAACTTTTTTTGCAAATATACAGACAGTTACATATGGCAGCAAGGTCACAGGTCATTTAAAATACAGATGGTTACTTTCATTTACAGACATGCTGCTCACTGAAGGGCAAAATATTCATGGATTTTGTGACAAACACAACAAAATTTATTTTGAAATTGCAAGTTTATGATTTCCAAACAGTAAATGTGGAGATAAATTAAATCACAGGATCCCAGCCTCTATGTGGGAATGGGTCTCTCTGGTTCAAAGTGGGTGGCAGGCTCCAGTGTCCTTTCCCCTCCCACCCAACCCCTAGTCAGAGCCAACTGGAAGCACTATAAGTGATGACTGTAGGTGGTAAGGGGAGATGACATAAAGAACCTCTGTGGTAACTCCTGGTTTAAATACAGAAATATTTGTTCAGCAACACTGTGATCAGAAGCTTCCCTACAGGCGAAGGTGGCTTGCAAACCAGTGAACGTAACATATCACATGGAGCAATGGAGGGATAGTTGGTCACAAAGAATGCCGAAGCAGCCGACCACTGCAGATGAGAAAATGTTGAGCAGATGGTTTGCTTGACACAGTCATCAAACATTTTCATTATATAAATGAAATATGTCTGTAACCTCATTATACTCATGCTAGTTATACCCCAAGCTTGACTGCACTTCAAATAACACAATGTAACATTTTGGTAATGCAAGCATGAACATGTGTTCAATACGCTCACAGTTTCCTTGTGTGAGAAACTGATTTGACATACAGTTAGTCAGTATACTTAGAACAACTACCAGAGCACCAGTACTGCTACTCAGTACAATTTGGTAACGTTATTGCAGCACTTGCCTTTAGATGCAAACATGAAAATATTATAATTGGCAATATTGCTGCCTACACCAAATGTGTGCTTCTGAAACAGTTTTGCTGGTATAGATTTTATGAAACTCTTGTGACTGCATTCTTGCCACTAGAATGATTACGTGAGATCTGGTACCGCAAGATATGATAAAGTTCTGCTCAATGTCAAATTACCATAGCATTATTTTTTTTCCCCCTCAGAATGCTCAATAATAAGAGTAAAAAAATTTAAATATGTAAATATGCACTACGTCCATTGGTACTACTGCGTAGGTTAAAAAAAGAATAGAGCTATACCTCTGTGGCCTTCATTGCTTGTTCTAAGGTGAACTTTACTATTAACTAACCCCTTGTGTTAATACTTTTTGGTACAACAATTATTTACTTTGAGCGAGAAAGTTCTGATCAATGGTCCAATCAACTTGCATTATTCTAAGCCAAGCCAAATGCAAAGAATAAAGTCTGTGTCCCCATATATGTAATTAAATAGACAATAATACATAATTACTGTTGTTTTATTTTCAGGCTGGCTAATAAAACCATGAAAATAACCCTTCAAATGTAAGTTAAATGGACAAATGTAGGGGACAAAAATTAAAGTAACAACTGTCAGGGTTAAACAACACATCTAATTGGATGGCCATTAGGTACTGAAACATTTCCAAATTTTCCAAATTTTAGGGGATGGAGAGGAGCACTGATCTATTGTAATTCATGGAACAATCTGGTTTATGGCTGTGTCTCAGAGCTCACAGAGATATGTAATGGAATTAATAAGAAACACATAAGATTATCTATCAATAATTGCAGAAAGTAAAATCAACAAAATATACTGTTCTAGGGAGAACCCCCTAATCATCTATAATTTATCTCATACATGTTTTGGCCCCTCTTGGGCCATTATTAAGGAGCTTTAAGTAATTACAAAGAGAAGTGTATAATGATACCACATTGCATACAAGGTGTGATCAAAAACTACAGTGACTGCTGCTGTCGAGTGCTATCCAACTGAAAGGCAGGGATCTTCAATACGTGAAGCGGTGTGTCGAACCTTACTAACAGTGTGTGACAAGTTTCAACTTGTTCAGTGCAGTCAGTCGGTTGTGAGCTACGGTTGAGAGAAGGTGTGTTCTGAAGTGTGCCATAAATCATGGATCACGAACAATGCATTAACATGAAATTTTGTTTCAAACTGCAAAAAAGTGCTAAAGAAACACACGAAATGTTAAAATTAGTTTATGGTGATGCTGCAGTGACCATGAAGATGGTTTAAAAGTGGTTCGAGCGATTTCATAATGGTTGTGATTCAGTTGAAGATGAAGAGAGATCGGGACGTCCTTCAACATCAAAAACCGAAGAGAATGTTGAAAGAGTAAGCGAAATGATTCGATCAAACAGGCGACTGACTATTAGGGAAATTTCTGAGGATCTGAACATCTCTTATGGTTCCGTTCAAAACATTTTAACAACAGATTTGAACATAACGCGAATGAGTGCGAAATTTGTTCCACGTGTTTTGACAGTCGAACAAAAGCAACAGCGTTTGTCAATTTCACTGGAGTTGCGTGATCATGCCACTTCAGATTCCAGTTTTTCAAGAAATGTCATCATGGGAAATGAAACTTGGGTCTATGGTTATGATCCTGAGACCAGGTTTCAGAGTTCTCAATGGAAATCACCCAGTTCTCCTCGTGCAAAAAAAAGCGCGTCAATCAAGATCCAACATCAAGGTGGTGATGATTGTGTTTTTTGACCTTGATGGAATTGTGAGAACTGATTTGATGTGATTTTGACCGTGCATCGTCGTTAATATGTGGAAATAAAATGCCAACTAGATGCATCTAGTTGGCATTTTATTTCCACATATGTGAGAACTGAGTTTGTACCCAGGAACACTACGGTGGACTCTGAATATTATAAGGGCTTATTAGAGCATTTAAGAAACGATGGGCATAGAAAACAACCTGAGAAATGGGCAAACGGTTTCATCCTCCATCATGACAATGCTACGTGTCACACATCGCTTCTGGTACAGCAATTTCTGTCAAATAAAAATATTACGGTGTGTCCTCATCCACCTTATTCACCAGATCTGGCACCGTGCGACTTCTGGCTCTTCCTCAAAGTCAAAATGACCTTGAAAGGTAAACGTTTTGAATGGGTATTTTGACGGGGATTAATGGCAATGTGTCTTGTACTGTAATAAATTTTTTTTATTTAAACATTCGCCATATTTTTTATCACACCTCATATATCAACAAACCACTTCTTTCTGTGATTACTTGAAGGTTCTTGAAGATAACCCAAGACAGACCAAAACATGTACAAGATAAACTGCAGACAATTAGCAATTTCTCCCTAAAACAGTGTGTTTGTTCATTTTAATTTATGTGACTCATTAAAGAAATAATGGTAATATGCATATAGTGTGCCCCAAGAATAACAACAAGCACCAATCCCTGTACGTTACATCGCTGATACATTTTTGTTCATTAATAGGATTCTCAACATTCAAAATACTGCAGGTGAACTGGTACCCGAACTCACTAATCATATGCTTAGCAGCAAAAATTCTTGCCTTCAGTCTCTATGATAGTATTACCTCATGTAACTACATGAAAATAAAATCTGATATAAATAAGAGATGATTAATGTAAATGGTGGATACCTATACAAATTACTTAGCATTTCATATCCTACCTTTATGCTAAAAAGTGCGAACAGTCCCATCAGAATTTGCTAACCGCAGTCAATTTGAGTATGTGTGTAGATACTGCTGTCAAGAATATTATAGCATACTTCTCAAACTACTTACATGTAACGTGATAAATGCAACAAACATCTTGTGAGGATGGCATCTACAGCAGAGAAATAAACTGTACAATCTATAAATATCGCATCAAATAAGTATTAAATATCTAAGTTACTACTCTTGGAGAATGAACTGCATTATCATTACCATCAAAATGCAGTGCCAAACCACGTCATATACACTGCAGTGTTCTTGAAACATGACTATACCATGCGTCACTGTCAATGATCTCACCATGATGACTGCAGTGATAATGAAAAACAGCTTTCACGAATAACTGTTACTGCTATATACTTCTCACTCACCTCAGAGCTCATAAACTGAGGAAAGAATCAACATGAAGTAATTTTACTACAAAACCCTAGTTTTGTACCATTAAATGATTACGGCTTAGCCAAAATGTAGCAAGTTTTCCATGTAATGAATGAAGCAAACACAGATATTTACATATTATGCAATCACATCATAAATATGCAAAATTTTATACTAGAACAAAACACACAGAAAACACCAATGCTTGAAAAAAGTGTTGCCAATACTTGCTTCATGATTAAAGAATTCTATGATCGCAAGAACTTGCAGGTCGATTCTTTCAAAGATGGAGTACTGTACACCAAAAACGTGAGTCTCTGGCATCATCAGAAGTAGGCATGGGAGGCAGAAGTCAGTGTTGAATCCACCAAAATAAAGGTGGGGAAACATTTCATGCAGTGACTTGTAAAGCTTGAACCTAAAATGAATGTTGTTCCTCCACAAGCACAGGGGGGAGAGATATGGCAAGTACATTTGCCAACATGTAAATGTATGAGTGGTTCGATGTGATGAGTAAAGCTTAGGCCTAAAATGATTAAAGGTGTTCTCCACCTTTAAAGCTATGGTGGAGAAGGGGAGTCAATGTCAACGTGCAAACAACCCACCCGAGTGATCTGCTGTGGCATAATCAGTAAGAAGTGGAGATGCTGCCAATGCTGCGTAGTTGGCATAATCGGCATATGGTGTGTAGATCAGGCCATGTGGATCATGAGGTGAGAGAAGTGGTCCTTGATGACCTGACCCATTCAAAAGGGAAGCTGCTGTTGTGGGTACAGGGAGCCTTGGGGACAGGATCAGTGGTGCGCCCAGAGGTGTGGCAGGGTTACGCATGGGTGCTGCCAAGCCCGGCATTCCTGGAGATAGCAGTCGCTGTGTCTCTGCTGCAGCTGCCGTCAATCGTCGCCACTCCTCATCACAAGCTGCAACAGTCAGCACACTGTCAGTCACACCATGTCACAAACAGGTAGGCATTGCTCTTAGTCACAAATCAGTTGATGCACAATTTTTCCAATTAACCAACCAAATAAACTCTCCACATGGCACTCTACAATGACAGTGTGTTTAACAATTAATGCAGTACACTCAGTCTAAACAGAACTATTATTTTGAAATAAAACTAGCTGCATGTTTTGTCTAATGCCAGTAGCCATCATCAGGCTGACCTCAAAAACATAAAAAGGAGTGTTTACAGCTAAACTGGTGGTTAGAGATACTGAAATGTTGAGACATAGCATTATGAAACACACATAACATGTAAAATATGTAGCATCAGGAACAAGAATTTATAAAGTTCATAAAAATTGTGTTCTAATTTATGAAATTTAAAATAACTGCAGAAGTGTGTTGAATATTATAACCATAATAATGATGATGATAGTAGTAGTAGTAGTAATGGGATTACAGATTTTTGACAGGAACTATGAACAAATACCTAAATACCTGAAAGGGCCATAAATGTCAATGTTATGTGGGATGTACCAGTTATCACATAGCGAACAATACTAGCAAACCGATCGGATAGATTAAAAAAAGAGTACTGATTGATATTGTCATACCAAATGATTTAAACATTATCACAAAATAAACTGAAAAACTAAGCAAGTACAAAGACCTGGAGATCCAGGTCAGCAGGATATGGAAAGTGAGGGCAAAAAATGTGCCATTTATAATTGGAGAATCAGGAACAATTAAAAAGGGATAAAATCAGAATCTTCAGTTGCTAGCAGGCCACCTGTCAGCCACAGAGCTACAGAAGATCACACTTATAAGTCCTGTAAAGTGCTGGGGTAAATCACTTTGATCTCTTGTTGAGATCTGGGCTTACCAGATGAATGCCACCTAATAACTGATAAGCAAGAATAAATTTAAAATAATAATAATAATAATTATTATTATTATTATTATTATTATTATTGTTGTTGTTGTTGTTCTTATTATTATTATAAACCGTCGTCTTTAAATTATTAAAAATGGGGTAACGTAGAAAAGTTTTGTACAGACAGATGGCATGAAATCATTTCGTGCGTTTTCAGAGGTAGTACAATGAAATGAAATTAAGGAATGTAGAGTAATTTAATTAAGCTGTTGTTTGTTATGCATGTAAGAACATGAGATTATAATAATATTTTTTAGTGCAGAAATGTAATAGGTTAATTTAATATTAATAAAACATAAACAGTTCAAATGAACTGAAATGAAAGGAAGATTAAAAACCTATGCTGAATTGAACTTTTATGGAAGTTCATGTATGTCTTAAGGAAGATTACTTATTGTTGTATCAAGTGCACTATTATATACATTTTTAAAGTTTTATAAGATTCACTTCACATGAGATCTTCTTGATGACTGTGGGCACATCTCGTTCTTATGGTGTTAGATGGCCTACAGCCTATATGTTGCAACTTGTCAGATAGTGAGTGGGTGTGTATTCTGCCTCACATGACCTTCACATCAGATGATGGCCTCAAAAATTCTGTACAGTGTGTTTATCATACAGGTGAGTACCTTCTGTAGTTTTTTTACCCATGTAGAATTTTTTTATCATACACATACGGATACCCTCTTCATTGAAGTGTACGACTTGCATTATTTTCTCTGTCATTCCAAAGGAACAACCATTTTCTTAGAGATGTCGCACAAATTTTGAGGTGGTATTGTTATTTATAAAAGAAAGCTGGTGTTCTGTAAACCCGAGGTACTTTTCTACTCCTGCAGTAAACAGAGACTGGCAGAGTGATAATATGGGTACAGGGACGAACAAAAGGAAGGTTCTGAGCGTCCAACAACAATTTAATGTAATACGAGCAACAGAAAATGGAAAAAGAGAATGCTGATATGTGTCGGTAATTTTGTTTTGTAAATTACATGAATCACATGATTTGGAAAAACAGAACCAAATTTATTAACGTGTTTGAACAGAATAGATGAAGAATAAAGTGATTTAGAATCCCTGAATGAAGTGACGATAATGAGGCTCTGCTTAAGTAGTCCTAGCAACCAAGAAGTGACAATGTACCAGAACGCAGTCCTCTTCTCATGATAATTTTTGTGGATCCTGAATTTGAATCGTAAGGTAATATATTTTTTTGCAGAAGCCTACATGAAAATTTACAATTATATATGAGTAATTTGTATTGTTTCCAAATTTTAGTTGTAATTTAAAATTAAAATAGATCATACAGTAAACATTAAAGTAATATAGCAATATAGGGACTAAATGTAACAGTCTAACACAACAGTTTATAGGTATATCTACAACCACAGATACATGGGCTAAATGTTTCGACTCTACAGCCTACAGCCTGACATACATACCCTATATATTTTTGAACAATTTATACTCTATATTTATAGAGTCGTCTACAACTGTATATGGTAGAGATATTAGCCATTATTATTAGGTACTATATATGATTCCATATTGTTACGATAACTACTATGTAAGCATTGGGGATCCCACAGTGCACTTGACTACCTTGCTAATTGGATCTGTATTCTTTGAGGACCTGAAGATGACTCGATAAGAGTCGAAACATGTAGCCCATGTATCTATGGTTGTA
>Ga0209737_10002188_pt1 | contig 13701 bp, 11 predicted proteins | sample TergutCu122P3_FD_187284 | JGI IMG/M metagenome (GOLD analysis project Ga0209737, IMG submission 187284) | Cubitermes ugandensis P3 segment gut microbial communities from Kakamega Forest, Kenya - Cu122 P3 (SPAdes) (version 2) | ecosystem: Host-associated > Arthropoda: Insects > Digestive system... | reverse complement strand
CCGCTGGAAGAAGTGTGTGCATCACCAAGGAGACTACTTTGAAGGGGATTAGGGTTTCAGACATCCAAATAAATAATTGTATTTTTGCCGACCAAAGGTCCGATACTTTTTGAACAGCCCTCGTATAATAATATTATATTATAGTATTGTAATCTTATGGGGGCACTCTCGTACATGCGGTCTGTCACTGACCGAAACATCGTTATGCGGCACATATCTGTGTTATAGTTTCACTTCTATGTAACTCTCTCACATTTTTGTACACTCCCACCAAACTAAGCCTGTGTAATATTAAGCGGCTGACATCATACAGAATGCTGAGGTTGGGATTAATTTGTTTAACATATGATCAACAAAATAATGTTTGAATAAACCAGCAGTAGCTACAATGCAGATTGTGAGCAATAAGCTGCAAGCGGCTCACAGAGAATAGCAATTTTATAGATTTTTAAAAGAAAAGAGACTCATAATTGACTGAAAATAACCTACTGCAGATGGATGAATGGAAATGCTCTTGCCTAAGTTTCCTACTGATGTGCATCTCCCACAGTTCATAGAGTTGGCCACCCATTGAAAAAACTAACTCAGCATGACTGCAGACAAGTCACACCAAAGAAATATCAAGTCATATCTAACTAGTTTCACAAGACCTTAGGAATCAGATGCATTGTTTGTGTTCCTGAACATAGGCTGACAAAGTCCTCAAACTCTGAGGGACACTTAGTAGTTCACACGTTCGGTCTGGATTGTGATGTTCACAAAGGGTCTGTAACTACGGAAATATATGAGATCTAATTTTAGAGGATTATTATATTTCATTACATAAACCAACAAAAGCAAATATGATATGTACAATTTTGCAAGTTATTGCAAATATAATCTCACCTACAGGTTTTGTTGAGTGTTTGTCATCTTCAGGGAGATGATGATGCAAAAGAAATTATATATAGATAAGATTAAAACATAGTAAATTACATATCATGCATAATAAGTATAAGCAGCTCTGGAAATAGCAATATTAATATTATGCTGCTGACATATTCATGGTTAAAAATACTGTAATACATCATTGTTAGCAATGTATGTAGATGGTTGTGTAATTTATGACATTTTAACCTTATGTATGTATAATTTCCTTTATGTCATTGTCTCCGTGAAGATGACAAACACTTGCTGAAACATGTAGGAGGCCTTACTTACTTACTCCATGGAGCAGAGTCCTTCTTGAGAAGCTAACAGGTTCTACAGCTAGTCAAGAAATTCCCCGCATTTTTGGAACCCAAAGGTTCATCACCGTACTCACGAGTGCCCGCCATCTGTCCCTATCCTGAGCCATCTCCATCCAGTCCCCACAACCCCCTCCCACTTCCTGAAGATCCATCTTAATATTATCCTCCCATCTGCATCTGGGTCTCCCCAATGGTCAGGCCTTACATGTACAAATAACTTGTAATATTTTAAACATTGTATGTACATTTTACATATACAAATACATTTACAATTTATGGAATGAATATTATTAAATTTAGGAGATGATCCTGCCCACTGGACCATCATAAAACAGTAAACTGATTTACAAGGAAAAGAATAACATTATTAGTTTTGAGATTCTCACAGTGGTGACGAGGAGTCCTGCATTCCGTGACACAATATCAAGTAGTTTGGTAGACAGGTACCAACATTATAGACAAATGTGCTGCCCCCTCTCTTCAGAACCAAGTAAGTAAGAAGGTTCCTATAAAATGCCGACCCATCTATCAAGCCACATGGTGTTACATTCCAACATTCCACAGAGCATGCTGTTTCAAGCAGTTCTAGCAATAATGCTTCTGACTTGTACATGAGAGTGGTCCAATTTCAATTTTGGCTGTGACATGAGCGACTTCAAGGCTTTTCATAATTTTCCTCAGTCTATGGAGGAAAATTCCACATCAGTACCTCAATTATGTAATGGCCAATTTCACTCAAATTCATCACGACATCTACAATGCCATAATGACAGACAAAATAGAAACATGCAAGAAAAATGAACATATGTATGTGACAGAGTGGCATTCCTTAACCTTTTGTATTTATGCATACATAGGACACACAATTGTGCACAATGGGTAGAAATTTTTCATGAATGACATGTGTGAAAATGTGATGGAAAGGAAAGAATGTAATGATATAATCCTCCAGTTCTTCACCAGATCAAAGAAATAGCAAATAAGTATGATACTACTGACATGAACAGTAACTGTGTTTGATCTGCCTTACCTCCTCAGTTTTCCTCAGTAGTTTGTTGTAATTGTGTTCCACTGTTGCTCGGTATAGTTCCAGTTGTACAGGTGACATGGGTGCATATACCAGCAGTTCCTTCTTTGGTGGAATGTTGAGAGCAACATCAGTTTTCACACGGCGTAAAAGGAAGGGTACAAGAATCTGTGGAAAAGTATGCAGCTAAACAGCAGCAATCAGGGGGGGTGGAGGAAAAAAAACATGGTGGTGGTTGTGGGGGGTGAATATAAGCTGCTTCAAGACACAGAATTAGGAGCCTTTCACATTGTAAGGAAACAGACAGGTGACTGATACTTAGAATTATGTTTCAAATGCAGAGATTGTTCAATGTCAACTAAGATGGGAACATAATTGTAAATGGTCAATAAGTGAGAATTTAGAGGCAGCAAGCCACCTTTCATTTCAAAATAGCCCCCTTTGAACATGAGTGATAGACAGTACAACAGAATGAAACAAAGTTACATATTACAAAACAAGACACCATAACATGAGAGATTCACATGGCAGTCAATCATGATTATGGTCAGCTTGGTGTAGCATCTGAAGTGAAATTAAAATAAAATAATATATGAAGGACATTTATTTCTTATTTAGATATTTCTGTATGTCACATCACAAGTTTTTAGCTAAACGCTGTTCTTACAGTACAGTTTCCCTAATGTTGGTTGGGACAGTGTGTGGCAAGACTTCAGGTTTGTATCCAAAATATGCTGCTATACTGCAGTAGTGAGACCTATTATCTATTACCTATGCAGCAGTGATCTGGAGACAACAGTGAGACTTACCACCTGTGCTGCAGTGATCTGGTGACTGAAGATCATGCAGTCAATATCTGCCAGGCGAGGGTTTAAAAACTAGCATGCCTAATAACAACAGAGACACTACAAAGTACTCCGACTGCAGCTTTGGATGTGATTCTTGGTCTTCTCCCATTGCATATCTTCATTAAAGCGGAGGCACCATTAGCATCCTATTGAATGATCGTAACAGGTATAACAATCTGGGATATTCCAGAATTACCAAGGAAGTAGAACTAGGGACAGTGAAAGATATGCCTTCCAACTACCCACTTTCTGAATACTGCTAAAGATCATTTTAGATCATCTTGAGAAGTCAAGAAGAATAGGAGTCAGGCAATGTTTTAACCTCTAGATCTGGGAAGATGATGTAACACATTGATGGCTCCAAGAGAAAGGATGGAGTTGGAACCAGACTATATGGGGAAAAACTTAAACAGCTCTAAAGCTTAGCTGGGGGAAATACCCAATTGTTTTTCAAGCAGAAGTTATTGTAACACAAGCTTGTGTCCGTGACAATCTAAAGAGGGCCTTCAGTGCTCAAAGAATATCAATTTAAACTGACAGTCAAGCAGTTTTAAAAGCCCTTTCTTTGTGTCGCTTGAGCTCTCATTTAGTCAGGGATTGCTAAAGAGATCTTGTAGCAATGGCGAAATGGAATGAAGTTACATTCATCTGGGTGCCTGGATATAAAGGAATACCTGCCAATGAAACAGCCAACAGTTTGGTGAAGGAGATGACAGGGAAAAATCCCACAGTACCAGAATCTTTTTGTGGAATCTCAAGATGTCCGGTGTGCTCCACATGGAAAGCATGTTTTGATGTGGAGCACACTGACTTCTGAATGTCCCATGCAGGTCTGTGACATAGCAAGGGATGCCTGAAAGACCCTCTGAAGACAAATCAACTTAGATTTTGAGCCTGAGAGGGATGGTTTGAGAAGAGTAATGGGACTACTTACGGGACACTGCACCCTGAGGAAAAACATGCATGAGATGAGGATCTTTAACAGGAATCCCCACTGTAAGCTTTGTGGATTGGAAGAGAAAAAAGCCTGACATGTTATGCACCTGTGTGAATCATCAGACCTCAGAAAATATTAATTGTTTGGTATTACTAAACAGGGTCAGAATATTCCATCAGGACTTGTAAGCTGACTGCTGAGACTAGTCAAGGATTCAGGTCTCTTTAGTTGACCCAGCCTTTTGCTGTGTGGTAGGCACAAAAGGTCCATACCGGCCAAAGTGCTCTGTGTTTTAAATAGATCGCCTCATGTAATATCCATCTATCTATCTATAATATAGTTTCAGACTCCTAGTCTGCATTTTAGATACTTGTTAAGGAACAACTACTTACTTGGTGCATCACAGACAACACATTTTTTTGTTTTTCTTGCTGGATAATCCTCTCATTTCCATCAGACTGCTGCAGTTCAGACACATCAAACCATGCCTCAAACACTGCCAAATCATCAAAGATTTCTGGCAGCAAGAAATTAAGCAATGACCATAGTTCAGACAGATTATTCTGAAGTGGAGTACCAGTCAACAGCAGTCGGTTCCCAGTTCGATATACCTTCAGCTCCCTGCCAAAACATGAATATACAAACCTTACTTAATATCTCTGTAAAGCAGAAAAATTAACAGCAAATTGGAGAAAACATCAGCACACAAATAAATACAAATGTTGTGCAAAAAGTTGGTGTTAAATATTACAAAAGGATATGACAAAATTCCTACTCTGCTGGGCCCCCATCCACAGTTATCAACACACCCTGGAAAGCAGTATTCAGAAGCCAAAAAGATTAATTTCCTCATACCCTTTCCACCTGAAGAAACACAGAAAATTTCTATATCAAATATTGTATTTACCCAAACATAAGTTAGCACACCTTCAAAATCTTAAATTTTCCGGAAAATTTGTGTGTGTGTATTACACCATACCTTGCCAGCATGGACTTGTAGTTCTTCAGCCGATGTCCCTCATCTACGACAATATAGGTCCACTTGATATTACGTAATATCTTTTCCCTCAGTGGAATTTCAAATGATGTCAACACAACAGGACACACAGCTGTATTGTTTACTTTTACTTTCTTACACAGAAGTGGGTACATTTCATGGCGCTTGTTTTCATTTCCATGGAAGAGAAGTACAGGTACCTGATAAAGAAAACATCTCCCTGTGAATTGGTCCTAGAATTTCACTATGCAGAAAATTCCATGCATCTGTCATAAAGCAGAAAGTGATTTTCTTCTCCCACCCAGCTAAAACATTTCTCTTGGATGGTTTTTTAACTGCTAAATGATTATAATGTTCTTCCACATGACACAAACAACTACAAAACAACTTCAAGGTCAAGCAATCCAATTTGGGCAGCTGACCTTCAAGATGAAGGAACTACAATTGTTTGAAACATCAAAAACTATTTACCAGTTGACATGGCATATTATCCCAGATTTCCATCTTCAGTTAAGCTAAACTTTGTTTCAGAAAATAAATTCTGACAGCCCCAAATAATATGATGGAAAAAACAGATTAGGACAATTATTAGGCAGAAGGAAGAATAGAGGAGGAGTGCAGGGAAGACAAAGTGAGATGGAAAGACCTGCTTGCTAGAGAGCCCACACAAAAGCTGAAATACTGAAGAAAATTCCAAGAAATAGTGCAAATACACTTCAGTGTATAACCTTGTAATACATGTTAATAAACACACATTGTACTTCTTCAAAGGTATGTCATACTTCGAGCAAGCAATCTTACAGAACAAGATCAGTGCGTTCAACAGGACATCCTGTATGGGCAAAGTTAGTTGATTGTTTGTATACTTCATGTTCATTGAAAACTCACTACCGACTACCCCAATGTCAGTAATATTCATAGCCACAAACATGTATATAAATAATACTGTTATACAGTGCCTCACATGGACAAAGAATCCCATAGTAGTACATCTGTAAAGGAATAAATTAATATTTGTTCAGATGTCAGGTTATCAGCAGTGAATTCTAAGACTATTTTGCCCTGGGATATGACACAAGTGCCAGTGACTGCTTATTCAATATATTCACAGATACCTTCAACATCTGGAGACCATATCCTGTAATGTGAGTTCCTGTCACATGGAAATAACAACATACCTGTGGAGCAAATCTTTCAAATTCTAGCAGCCAGTTAGGTAGGGTTGAGAGCGGAGCAACAACAAGAAATGGCCCTGTCACATTCATCTCAATCAAATGACAGATCAGTGCAATAACTTGAAGTGTTTTGCCAAGTCCCATTTCATCTGCCAGGATGCCATTCACACCATTCTCATATAACAACTGAAACAAACAGGCATAAGCACTGTGTTCAAGAATGTGTCAGAGTCACTGAGAAAGGAACCCTGAAAATGTGGTTTGATCATGATAATCACTGAATGCAGAATTTATATGGAAAAATATCCTATAAATAATCTCAATTCCAGTACATAATTATAAAATAACACATCTTCAAGCTTATTTTAAGATATTTTCCCGCTTAATAAGCCTGAGTTGTTGAATTTATTCAAAAGTCTTATGAGGTTTTCACTGTATTTCCTAATAAAGGCATGGGAATACACTCTCCTGTTATGTCCTGAAGATTTCCAAAAAAATAACCGTTATTCACTACAACAGTCTGGGGTTCAAAAAATGGCAAAACATTTACTTATAATTACATAATTCACATCTAAGGGGTAATTTTGTTTACTTGCACATCTGTGAGGGTTTCCTGTATAGTCCTCTTCAATCAACCAGTCTTACTTTGCTATTTTACAAAATGTCAAAATAAAGTAGAAATGTCTACAGAATCATCAAAATCACTGATGCATTTCTCATCAACTGTTACGTAAAATCCATACACCAGGAGGTGGTCATATTGCAGCTCACACACACACACACACACACATCACTGGTGTGGCTCATGCCAACTTTACTGGAACAAACAAGATTTAGGTAGTTTGCATGCACAAGAGGTTGACTGTTAAAGGTGTTTTAAAATGTTTACTATAGGAAGGTGTTACACAACTAATGAAAGTAGCCTACAGTAGTTGGAAGAAGATAAATAAGGAGTCACCAAAGAAAGAATAAATTTTTTATCTTCTTAATGGGTTAGTACCTTGTATAGCTAACAGAAAGTGCTGAATGCATTCACTTAGTCAGTAAGCAGTGTTGCTAACATACATTTGACTTCACAAAGACATGAATCTTGCCTAAGTTCCCTCCTAAAGTGTGGTCCAGTGAAGATCGTTGCAAGTTAGTTTTTTTTTTATTGAATTTGACTGAAGACATCCCGATGTGTTAAAGTTCAATACTAGAATAATAAAACAGTTTTCATCAAACACATCATGCTTTATTGTGTGTAAGGCTACAAGTTTCGGTCCTTACATGTCCATCATCAGGCCATCTTACGAATCAAGTCAAATAACACATTTTTCAGTGCACCTCAATTAAAAGAGTCTGTTCTGTGTGTAGATCATGGTATGCCCTTATTGTAAGAAACTCTGGCACAGGAAGTGTGATATAAAACGTATAAACCTTGAGCCAATCCAGTCCATCAAGCTGATATGATCTTAAGGCTCCACCCTCCAACAGGACAGGCTGACGTTCAGGGACCATAACACCATATGGTGTTTCTCTCATTGCTTCCATTTGTTCACCTTGGTCAAGGTCCTCATTTTCTGATGGAACTTGCGAAGATGATGTGTTGTCCAATTTGGTCTTCTTATCAATACCACTGATGGTCTGTTGGGTAAAGTACAAAATAAACGACATATCAATATACACATCTTCCAAGTATGAATATTTAAAAAATTAGTTTGTATCAAACAGAAAATACACCACCCCATCCATTACAGAGACTAACTCATTAATTCCGTTTAGGAATACAATCACTGTTCATTCGGAAAGTCAAACCAAATACAAAAGTGTTTTGAAAATGAATGCAGGTAGCAAAGAACCACAAAGATTTAAAGCAGGGGTACACATAATTTTCCAAAAATCTGGGAGCACCTCCATATTCTAGGTGCCTGAAAGGTTACATGAAGCAAGTTCCACCCAACACTTTGGATTTCCCTGTGAATCTCACCATTATCTGGTGCTTTATGCTCGGTGCATGTGAAATGATGCATTTTTTGTATGTAAGGGGAAAAAATCCAAAACCTATACTGAAAAAATTAGGTTCCACCATACAAAATGTAGTCACCTGGGCCCAAGTCTCTTGGAAAAGAAAACTTTCTACATTCTAGTCTCTAAATACAGGTTACAAGCAGCACACTCTTTACAATTTCAATTTATACATGTCATAAATCACAGTTTTCAGGGAAGTTCAAAATCTTATGCCCTCTCCAGAAGCAATTTTCTCATATACAGCAAGACCATTTGCCTTATACAGTACCCTTGTATGAGTAAGTCACACCTGGTCATCACAGTTACAGTAGATGCAGAGAGAGACTGGATTCTCTGTGAGGTACATGCGAAGGCTGAAGAAACAGTGTAGTATAAAACATGTAATTCAACGCAACACAAAAGAACCACACGTCAGCACTCCAGTAGAGGAAATTAATGTTTGACTTGTGGAAGAACAAAGAAATGACCAACAAAACAGGCTGTGTAGTAGTACATATACATTATGGCAGCATGTCAAATGGCAGGCATGTGGCTAGTACATGCATGACAGCTGACCTATGGACCCCAGCATTTTAGCTTATACCTTTGTGAGATCAGTCCACTGTTCCAGCCACTAGCTCTCAGGGCAAATGTTGTAACTCAGTACAAAAGTATCTATGGTTGTGCATTTGTTTTCTCCTACATACTTCAAAATTTGGTCTTAATAATGGCTAGGTACCCACCGCTCATGGGACCAGGAGTACAGCCAGTATACAAACTAATCTATGGGGTGGACAACTGGTGAATGGGGACTCAATTCCCATCAGAGATAGTAACTGGGGAGGCTCGGGTACACAACTGGCCTATCAGGCTGTAGAAATGGCGGCAGAGGCAGGAGCAGCAGTACGTGAAGACGTTCCTCTTCATTCTTGGGTCCTACTAGTGCTCTATCCAACAAAAACACAGGGCTCTTCCATCCAAGGTAAGGCAGGCATGGAGTGACAGTGTTCATTTTCCTTCATCTACTGATGATGTTGAAAAAAGGCTGGCGCTACAGTTCCACTGGAAGGCCAAGGCTTGTAGAGGGATGTAGCACCAATCTTTACCTTTATTGGTTGTTACTTGGACATGATGTCCTCAATTATGCAGTTTTACAATTAACATACAATAATATACAATTAATTACAGGCACATTGCCTTATCTGACAAGTATCACTAGTCACTTCCCATTAGCTTGCCTACCTTATGTGTGAGCCAACTCAAGGCAAATTGGAAAAATGGCAAACACTGAACTGTCTGCTGTCATTAATAACTGTAAAAGTGAAGACAGTTGTGAGTTGCCAGATAAAATAATTTCCCTGTAAATGAGTAATAATTTAAAATAAAAAGTACATCTAAATTAATTACCTGAAAATAAATGCAGTGAAATATTAATAAAATTACCTTCAAATCTCCTCAATTTTAAATTTCATGAAATGTCTTCCTAATATCATCAAGTACAATTAACTGAATGGGAACCATGTTCATCAAGACCAGTAAGAAGACCAAGACTGAGATGGCGTGACCAAGCAGAAGAGGATTTAAAGAAGATGAAAGTGAGAAACTGGAGAGAGAAGTGTAAAGATAGAAGATTGTGGAATGAAATCGTAAAGCAGGCCAAAACCCATCAAGGGTTGTAGCGCCGACTGAAGAAGAAGAAGAAGATCATCAAGCTCCAAATATAAATATGTGTTTATTATCTGTTTTTGAATTCAATCAAGAAACAAAAGCAAAATACTTTTGATGTGCAATTACTTTATCAAAATCAAAGTATAATGGAAATTCATAATGCAGGACATCACAGCTCCAAAGGCTCTGACAGATCTTAATTTTGTATCATGTATAAAATTACTCCATTTGCTTTCAAAAAATTCAAGCAACTTATTCCGTAACAAATCAATACAGTTCACATCATATCAGACTGATTTTGAAACTTGTTAAATTTTAATACTATAATGAAAGATTTTTCTGTATAAGTGTCGGTCCTCATTAAGGAAATCGGGAGCAAAGAAACTGAGATCCAATCGCAATTTCTAGCACAAAAGGCTACAAAAACAAACTGATATTCAAAATATGATCTTTATGGCCATGACATATGGGATGAAAAATATGTACCAATGTTTTGCAGGAACCTGTTGCCACTACTGTACAGTAGCAGGGTTAACCAAGCAGGGACAAAATGGTATGCGATGTAGTAAAAAGAGGACTGTGCCTGCAACAAAGTATGAATAAATGGTAACTGGTGGCCCTTACAAGAGCTATTTATTAACAGGAAAGATGATAGAAGTGTAAGAAGAAAGAAGGCAAGGAAAGCATAAAGGGAAGGGAAGGGAAGACCTTCAAAGAACCACCTGCTCCCATAAGTTAACTCACAGTCCCTGTCCATGTTCTCCCTTCCCTACCTACATCATGTACCATTTTCCCTGCTGAGCTTACTCTTCCACCTCGAAGATGAAGAGAGTAGGTTCTTCCAAAATGCTTGCACCTACTATGTCACATCATCTATGAAAATCATTACCAGAATGTTCATTGTCTGAAGAATCTAACAACACACAAATTGCTTCTGTTTTTGTTCTAAATAAGCTACTACACTCATGAGGATTCTGTTCTTCTGGGCTATGATGCATCATATCCCACAATGGAATCATCAGCTACAATGCTGTAAAAACCTCAAAACTCAATTACTAGACTAATATATGCCCTGACCTCTGAATTGGTGGGGTTTTACCTTCATAATAGTTATACCATACCTCAGAGTCTATAATGTCTGCTATATCATATGTGTCACATTTTCGTTTAGCTCTTGCACCATTCTCTGAACCCTTTGACTTGCTGACAACTTTCCTGACAGGAAAGCTGCTATCTGCAGACTGCGATGACCTGTTCTCATTACGTTCACGCAGACTGCGTGTGTTAATGTTGCCACCCTTTTTCTCACCATTTACTTTCTCATTTGATGCCTCCACTTCAGGACGACGGGTGCTGAAAACAGCAAATGTTGAACCAAAACTTAACATTAACCACAAAAAAATATGACATTTTGCAAGGAACTACTTCACAGTATGCAGCTCAAAGTAGAGATCATCCTGATGACAGTCTAGCAGTTTTGTCTGAAACACTCACTATAAAAATATAAATGCAATACTCAAGTTATGTTATAATTACTGGTATATATGCCTACACGTCCGTTTACAGTCCCAGATGTCTACCAAACCTATTTATAAATAGGACATAGCATGAAAATACCCTTACCGTTTCTTTTTTAGTTCATTCTTTTGTGAGTCCAACTTTTTCACCATAAACTGTGTATAAAACTGACTGCGGGTTAACAAATGCATCAATCGTTTATATCGTTGTTCTTTCAGTTCATTTTCTTCCTTCTCCTTAAAAAAAAAAAGAAGAAACAAAAACAATTAATTTTTCCAACATCACAAACCATACGTCCAGTGTGTCAACACATTCGCTGCAACTAAATCTGTACATCGGTGCAACACATTACCAAATTTGGTAAATTTCCATAAGCAGTATTCTTATCTACATACAAGACTCAGCAGACTGATAACATTCTTCCCAGCAACTTCTGGATCTCCCTGTCACTCTATTGCTGCACATTTATAACTCTGTTACTATGAAGTCCACAGAAATTTTAAGGGGAAATCATTCAGCATATAATGCAACATAAAAACAGTTTCTTTGCATGTGCTATATTTTCTATTTATAAAGGCTCAAAAACACATAACCTCACCAAGCTATTTGCAGTCAAATTCAGTAATAAACATAGCAAATCCTGATTATATTATCTAACTGGGCAGAAAGGTTGGATCAGGAAAGTTGATCAGGGTCCACTTCCTAGCTTTAGCCTAACCTGGATGTGAATTTAGGAAGCCAAATAACCAAACATGGACAATATTTTAGCATAAAAACATGTACACAGCATAATCTTGATACAGAATAAGAAAATAGGTCCTAAAACATATTCTGAGGCCAAAATATGTGTCAGAAGCTTCCAACACTTAACAAAGTTGTGTCACACAGACCCCAACAGATGGGAGGCGGCCTTCTTCTTCTTCTTTTTCCATTGTGAACTGAATATTCTTGTGAAATCCAATGAGGTGGTTCAGAAATTCTGTCACCCTTTCTTGGCCATGTGGCCAAACGATGAAAGTGTCATCTACATGTCGGAACCAGCATACAGGTTTGTGTGTTGCATGTTCTACTGGAAGCCCACGCATACCAATCTTTACCTACTACGGGATTCACATCATCTCCCTGCTAACAAACAATCAGTCCTGGATTCCCTGATACACAGAGCCAAAGTTCTCTGTGACCAGGGTTCCCTCACTCAAGAATTGGAATTTCTCACCACCGATTTCAAGGAAAATGGATACAGCCCCCAGCAGATACAACAAGCCCTTAAACCCATAACATGGACCGCCAAGACCAATGAAAGACCCCCCTTGATTGCATTCATACCTTACACCCAGACAACAAATGGCCAACTCAGCAGAATGCTTGCTAAACACAACATCAAAAGTGTGTCCCTACCACCAAGGAAAATCCACAGCTACCTTCCACCTGTCAAGGATGCTTTGGGATTTAAGAATGCTGGGTGTGTACAGCATCCCATGTGAATGTGGCCAGGTTTATATTGGACAAAGTGGTCGATCTATTCAAATTAGAATAAAAAACACAGTAGACATACACAGCTAGTGTAAACAGAAAAATCAGCAGTAGCAGAACACAGCATCAACCAGGACCACATTATTAAACTACAGGATATAAAACTTCTTCCTGAAAAAACCAGATACAAGGATTGACTCATCAGGGAAGCAACTGAACTTGAAATGCACCCACACAACATGAATAGAGAAGATAGACTGATCTTAAGCAAATCTTGGACACCCCTTCTGGACAGGCTTAAAGAAAGGAGACAGCCTCCTGAAACACAGTAGTTAGATCACTATCATCCCATGGCTCCCCTTCCTTGCTCCAACACAGGGCCGTTTCTCCCTTACATCCGTTTACTACATGCTTCCACTTGGGGATGTTGCATCCACAATCTGTTCCTCTACTCGGACATGCCCCCTCCCTATCCCTCCTCTGTCCAATTGGCCCAGGCTTGTTTTGAGGTAAACCTCTACCTGTATAAATACCCTAGCAATCTCATCCCATTTATTGTTCTTTTTCACAAGTAGTATGAAGATGGAACAGAGTGTTCCAAAATGTCGGCACATAATATTCAGACACTAGGGAATCACCCAAAAGAAAGAATACAACATTCACAACAAGGCAAAAGTTTGAAATCAAAAACTTAATACTATTTTGAATTGAACTTAAGTGAATGTTTCATATTTTAAGGCTTATACCACACAGTACAGTCATTCTAATTTTTGGATCTATAGTAAGTATATGAATAAGTATGAAAACAACAGTCCAGTTCATGATTACTTGCTAACACAC
>Ga0209737_10002185_pt1 | contig 13721 bp, 8 predicted proteins | sample TergutCu122P3_FD_187284 | JGI IMG/M metagenome (GOLD analysis project Ga0209737, IMG submission 187284) | Cubitermes ugandensis P3 segment gut microbial communities from Kakamega Forest, Kenya - Cu122 P3 (SPAdes) (version 2) | ecosystem: Host-associated > Arthropoda: Insects > Digestive system >... | reverse complement strand
CTGTGAAAACTTTGGATTCTTGAGAACATACAAATGAGGCTGTACACTGGAAGCAACTCACTTTAACAGTATGGCGACAGGCCTAAACATGTTTTCTCTTGTAGAAGAACTTAGTTCACCTGCTTTTCGCAAGATTGCAGCACTAGTGTCGCCGAAACGGGGGTATCCGGAATTACCAGACTATCCGACAATCCCCGCCCTTCCTATATTCCATCACATATGTTACATTTTAGACTGTATATGCTATTAGACAAGTTATTTTTGGGTTTTTGGTAGGTTATATAGTGTATTTGGTGAACAGAATGACATATGCAAAGTGGTAAGTTTATATATATTAATGAGTTTCCTTTCTTATCACATATGCATGACAGCAGCAGATATAACATCTGTAGCTCACCAGTAACTTGAAAGCTGCACACTAACTACATAACCAATATTTTCTTGTTTGTTTGCAATTCGCTGTGCAACTCACCAGGCAAGGAAGTGTGCGATACAAGATCTTTGGATCCTCAGCACTAATTGCACCAGCTCGGTGCATGTATGTAATACACCTCGCTGCTGCCATCTGCATCTCACTTGGCCTGTCCCTTGCCATTAGCCCCACCAGTATATCTGGCACAGACTTCCCTCCAAAGCTGCAAGACAGAGACAACATAATTAACATTTTTATTCCAATGCTTATTTAGAATTTTAAGGCATTCAGGTTTAAAGGCAGAAAGTCAATAAATATCCATTCTAAAAATAACTCAATAATTTACTTACAGCATTATTACTACAATATTTCAGCATCGACCAGAGACAGTCAATAATTGAACTGTCACAATATACCAGGGGGTGCTGATAAGTCCTTAGCCCGACCAGGAAGGAAACAAGCAACGGCGACCAAACTCAGGATTTATTCAACATACTCACCACAAAGCTCAATACACTTCTTAGCCCGTTGCTCTAACTTTTGCAAGCCACTCAATAAAAATTCAGAAGGTTGTCCGTCCAACCAGGTCTCCACAGCAGCAATGACTTCCGCGTCAGACGAAAAATGGTGACCTATCAAATGTGTTTTCAGTCCAGGGAACAGGTGGTAGTCCAACGGGGCCAGATCCGGAGAATAGGGTGGGTGATCAAGAAACTGGAAGCCGAGATAGGCCAGTTTCTTCTGGGTTGCAAGTGCCCCATGTGCCGGGGCATTGTCGTGCAAGAACAAGACGCCCATGGTGACCTTCCTGCAGCATTTTTCCTTAAAAATGTCCTTCAGTTGCACCAGCAGAGATGAGTAATACTCCGAGTTGATAGTTTGGCCCTTTGGAAGATAATCAATGAGGAGGATGCTGTCTTGATCCCAAAAAATCGAGGCAAGAACTTTTCCAGCAGATTTTTGCTCTCTGAATTTTTTGGTTTGGCGCAGGGTGAGCTGCTACTGCCACTCCATTGATGGTTGCTTTGTGTCTGGGTCATAGTGATATAACCAGGTTTCGTCCATGGTCACCAGTCTCGCCCAAACAGGAAATCGTTTGGATCGCGTTGAAAAAATTCCAGAAGTTGCTCAGATGACTGGCACCATTGATGTTTTTGATCCACGTTCAGGCATTTCAGGACCCATTTCGCAGAGAGCTTCTGCATGTCCAAATCTTCGTGAATGATGGACCCAACCCGCTCAAGTGAGACGCCCAGTTGCTCAGCTATTGATTTAGCCGAAATCTGGGCCAGCAGTCTTCCAAGATTAGCTCATGAATTTGATCAATAATCTCCGGGGTGGTCACTGTTTTGGGTCGTCCAGGACGAGGCGCATCACAGGTGGAAAAATAACCACGTTTAAACTGGGCCACCCAGTTTTTGACAGTGGCATATGATGGTGCATGTTCCCCTAATGTTTCTATCAGAATGGCGTGAATTTCCTTCAGCACCTTGCCTTGCAGGAGAAAAAACTTGATGACAGCTCGCATCTCAATGTTGCTGAAATCGCGCGCGTCGCCTGACGTGCTTCCTATCAGCCTCTGTAACAAGAAAAGACTTGCAATTCAGCACATGAACAGACCCCTCTTTCCAATGACACTACTGATTCCATCCTATGACATCAGGAAGTAGGTTGGGCTAAGGGCTTAACAATAACCCCTCATATAGCTCTTGAAAGCAACAGGAACAAAAAACCTGGAAGGATGGTAGTGTTCTGTTAATGTGAAGAAAAACACCTAGGAAGCTGCAAGGAACCACCAAAAAGAAGAAAGGAGAGAGCTCCAGAGGTCTGGTCCTACTTCGACCACTAGAAGGAAGCCAGAAGGCACTACTGTAGAATGGTCCAATTTTAGCTGTTGGAAAAGAATTCCTGTCATGCAGTTCACCTTAAACCTCAAAAGAAATTTCATGTTCTCACAGCAGTATCAAGGTTACAGTGCTGCTCTGGAGTACAATGCCATGTACTTTGACAGAAGCATATTTATCTACCAAACCACATGGCTTCACATTCCCTAAATCACAATGTTGATAGTCCCTCACTTCCATAGTCAGTATAAAGATATTCTATGTTATATTCAATAATATTCTCAGAAATAATAAAAAATGCTTTATTTTCTGCCTTGCACACATTTATTTCAGCAGGTATTCATTTTTAAGAATGTACAAGATAGGTAAACTGGAACATTAAGAGTCTGAAAAAAGTGCTGTAGACACAGAAATTTACCAACATGGGTTACAAGCACATACTATGTACAGTAGATAAAAATGATTTTCATTTGACTAAGCACATACTTTCCACACTGACATCACAGTTTCTTCTCTTAACATTTAACCATCATTACAAAGTATGATCTCCAATTTACAACTTGGTTAAAACATCTCAGATACATCAATGCTCTTAAAATTTACACAGGATGCAGAAGGAACTTGTACCTGGACGTTGCAACAACTGCAGACACCTTCTGGTTCTGGAAGCACATGTTGGCTAGGCACCGTAGACTTGGCATCTGCACTTTGTAATGGGGAGAGCAAAGTAAAGCGGCCAAAGCAGGAACAGTGCCCTGACGACACAGTAAATTCTGGTTGTCTGCAGTCTGAAAGAAAAATCATGTAATGTTTCATTTCTAATTACTTACAAAAAGTGCACAAACACACATACTTCACAAAATGAAAAAACTACACGGAACAGAAATTCAGAAAGTGAAGCAAACTGTGTTTCTCTCAAGAGTAATGTTGCCAGCACTCAGAAAAGGAACATAAACACAATACGCACATTTCACATCTGCATCTAGCTGGTTTCCTCCTTCCCCTAAGCTGTGGTAATACTCCAACAAATTAACATGGCCACTACACAGACACAAGGCATCCCAAGGTCAACAATCTGAGAGCTGAATTTATGCTAAAAACTGGTGAAATTTATGGAAGATATGACAATAACTATACAGGGCAGAAGGCAATTTGTGAACAGGTGGGAAGATTCAAAGGATGCAAAGTGTTGATAATGTGTGCTGCAATGTGCACTGAATGAAGCATGTCTTCAAACAAAGAGCAGATCAATTAACATATAGCATGAGGGACAAATGTAGGAGTTGGGGGAGTAACTTGCTGGAAAAAAAATGTCCCTAACACTGTGAGCCTGACTCTCATCTTGACCATTATTAAGGCAGAGAGAATAATGGCATAAAAATAGTCACACAGCCTCCTCTATGCCTCACAGCTGGCATTTTCAATGGCTTCAGGCACATGATCATGTGCTTTTGAAATGCACAGAAATATGGAGATGGAGAAAACTTGCTGATCAGTAAGTGGTTAATTAAGCTCTCCTAGTCTTCAAAAGAAAAATATTTAGAATATATGGTCCTAAATATGAATACAGAGAATGGAAAAATAGGACGAATCAAGAACTAGAAGAGATGAGCAAGGGAGAAAATATAGTAAAATGGATAAAATAGCAAAGGTTAAGCTGGTTCGGTCACCTGGAGAGAATGGAGGAGGATAGGATGCCCAAAAAGATCTTCACCCAAGAACTGGAAGGGATGGGATGAAGGGGAAGACCCAGGAAAGGATGGAAAGAGGAAGCAGAAAGAGATCTTCAAGTGCTGGGAGTAAGAAGATGAAGAGAGTTGGTGATAGATAGGGAAAAATGGAAGGATATTGTTCGACAGGCCAAGCCCACAGTGGGATGTAGTGCCAATGGATGAAGAAGTGGTTAATTATTAATGAGGAAGCAGCATATAAGAAATTAGTGAAGTGCAAATAAGCTTACAAAACCGTAAAACTTCCTACAATTTGTTTATACGGAACAATGTTACTGAAAGAACCAAATGAGAAAAACAACATTACCAGCAGAGTGGGAGACTGTAGTGCTGTTATACCTACAGCACTGCATGGTAGAGGGTAGGTACTGTTTTTGAAACCTATCAACTGCAAGACTGGTGTTGGCAGCAACAGTCCTCTGCACTTCTGACTCAACTAATAACGATGTTAAATTATACAGTTGATAAAGTGATGAATCAAGAGCCAGACAGTACAAACATACATACATAAAACAATAAAAAGGCAGGAACAGAATACATATGAAACAAAAACCAATGCAGATGATTCATATAAACAATACTTCAGAACAACCTACAATAGAACTATAATATAAATATCAAATCTGATTAACACTTGAGCTATGAAATTTCCAGGGTCTAGTATGGTGACCTAAACCCAAAGGTTATGAACGTTCCACACATGGCATGCTGCAGCCACTTAAACATGCCGTACAATCATGTAGAGGAACAGAATTATAGCCCCACTCGTTAACTCTGCATTAGATGATGGGAGGTGGTCAGATTCATGCTCCGGCCACTTTACACAATTAAGAACCCACATCCTTCATGAACAGGAGTTCTGTAGTGTCTTTACACTTTAAACCGTGTATGTTTCTTGTTTTGCTATGCAACAGTGTGCTTTTCATTCCCTTCACAAGATATGTTTAGCAGTTCAAAGCAGTTTGTTGTAACAACTGTTCACCACTGCAGTGGGCATGAAGTCTCATTTACTCTGCTAAGCATTTGCAGTCAAAGGAATGTATACTGAAGGTGTTTTGTAACAGAATGTTCCTGCTGTGTACCCTGCTGAAATATAGTAAAGTAATCCCATTACAGACCTGGATAGGCCCCAAGGGTTCCAGGAGGTTGACGTTCCCTGATTTCAAGACAATTGGCACATGAATTTGGTAAGGTTGTTAGCCCTACGCACCGGCCTCCTTTACCCCCCAGGAAATATTCCTGGTACTCATTTCTGTTAGAGACTGAGTCAAACCCAGGGCCATAGTGTGGCCGGAAGGATTATGTCAATAAAAAATTCCAATGACACCATCAGGAATCAACCCACAACCTTATGACTGGTAGCTCAGTGCCTCAACCAACTGCACCACTGCGTACCCTGCCCCCTGCCCTACTGAGACATAACTACACAATGTCACTGACTGATATATGGAACTCCAGTTCTTACACACCCACAACATAAACTTGTTTGTGCAGGAAGCCACAAACAGTGGCAGAATATATTACTTCTAAAAGGGACTGTAAGCACCAACTGTCTTTATTTGATAACACCTCAAAATTTCTTTTTTTTTTTCCTTTAACACTGTTTCTCTTAAATGCAACACACTGTTCAATTATTTCTTGATTGAGAGAATTTCTGTATTCCACATGACTATTACTTTTATTGTCAAAAGTCCCAGTTTTTGGTACAAAGGATGTTTAATACCCAGCTTACACTTCAGTTCAGATCATGCACTGTTACAAGAGGAAAGTTTGTAAAAGGACAATATATACAGTGAGCATACCATTGCCACACAAATAAATACAGGTCATTACTGGCTGCACTGTTGATGTCATGTTTGCCTAACACATATGCTGAAATTGAGGTAACTCTTTTGTAAATGCCACTCAGGGTTATAATCTCAACTAAAGTAAGATACATAGAAATGAATAGACTGGCATGTAAAAAGTCAAGCCACAAACAGCATTTCATTATGTGACCACCTATTTCAACTGCATAATAATAAGCTGGACTAAATATTCATTCCTCAGTAAGCACTCTGTGATGAGTGCACCAGCTAAAAGAGCCGGGCTCCTGTCCCCAAACTGGGTATCTGAACCGGTTTGGGACAGCAAGAGTGATGAAGCAGGGGCCCCGAGCGACAGCAGGTGTGAGGATGAGGGAGGTTTGGAAGATGAGCCAGGGGTGTCACAACAGCAACCTGACCGCCCAACATCCGGTGGCCAAGCATCCAGCAGTTCATTTAAGTGACTATGAGGAACAGGAGGTTTTTGAGTGTGGGCCAGGTCAACAGGTCCAGACACCATCCACTTTACAGTGGACATGGTCCTCTGGTCCTCAGAGAAGTACAGTGAAGCAACTCATATAGATGACAGGTCCAGTCCAATTAGCAGTTCCCTGTTGTATTTTGCGGAAATTATCACACTGCTGGTGGTGGAGACTAAACAGGTACTACCATGACCACCTTGACAGACTTGATGAGGGACCTTCGCCTCTCCCTAACATGACTGAAGCCGAAATGCTTGTGTTTCTTGCAATAACAATACAAACTGGACACTGCATATAGGACAAACTGACAGACTACTGGTCAACCACCACCAATTCCACACATATTTCTATAGCAGTGCTATGGAACAGGACAGACACCTTCACGTCCTTCATTCTCTGCACTTTACAGACAACAACAATGAGCCTAACATGATGGACGAAAATTCTGACAGGTTATGGAAGATATCTGTTTGAAATTCTGAACATGACATTTTCAAAATTTTATGGCCCTTCCGAACATCTGACCATAGATGAAGTTATTGTTTTGTACAAAGGAAGGGTCATTTTCCAACAATATATACCCAAGAAACACAAACATTTTGGCATCAAAATTTACAAACTATGTGATGAGACTGGATACACGTATGATATAACACTTTATGTGGGCAAAGACAGACAGCGAACTGCACAACACCTGACTGCAACTCACGTGACAGTATCAGAACTGACAAGGAAAATACAAGGATGTGGCCACAAACTGTATATGGACAATTACTTTTCCTCCCCAGACTTATTCAATGACTTGGCCATGAAGCACTGTCAGACCCAACAGGACAGGGGTGCCACAGGTCTTACGGCCCCAGAAAATGACACTCAAACATGGTGACCTTCAAGTACAGTCTAGGGGCGACTTGACAGCAATACTGTTGAGGGACAAATGCAATATACATATGTTGACAAACATTCACGATGTCCTGGCACAGAATACTTTCTGCAATAACAACAGGAAGGCATAAAGTTGCAAACTGTGGCTGATTCTAAACGTCACATGGGCTATGTCGATCAGGGAGATAGAATAACTAAATCTAACTCCATCAAACACTGCACATGGAAGTGGACACAGAAATCGTTCTTCTGTCTGTTAACCTAGCCATTCTGAACAGCTATATTCTGCTTCTGCTTTCCTCATGTGGGGGTAAGAAAATTTTGCACACAGATTTTCAGTGAACCATAGTGAGGAATTTGTTGGTACAGGCTGAACAAGAACAGAATGTGCAAAGGCCAGTAGGAAGACCAGCTCCTGCAGCTGCTGAAATCCTTAGACAAAAAATAAGTGTCAGCAAACATTGGCCTATTCTGTCCACCAAGCACAGAATATGTCATATGTGTTCGGCCAGGGGTGTCAATAGAAAAGTTTCAGTGAAGTGCCGCAGGTGTGATGTAGCAATGTGTGTGGACAGAAAATGCTTTCTATACTACCACATCATGGCATATCTCTGACATTTTTCAGGCTGTTCAACTGGATCTTGCTACACAAAATTGGGGCCTCAGCTGGAAATGTAAGGAAGAGGTCTCTGTCCGTGACAGTAATGCAGCAAAAATGTCAGATGTGTACTGCCAGTGGTGTGAAGAGAAAAGTTTGTAGTGAAGTGTGGTGGAAGTACAACTGAATGCTGTAAGACGATGTTTCTGACACTACCATGCCAAGGCACAACTCCACAACTTCTGAAGCTGGAACTTCCTACATGAACTTGGGGCCCAAAACAGAAATGTAAGTTAAAAAAAAAAATTATTTGCTTTCAGCATGTAGGCTACAAACATTTCTACTGCATTTTTTGATTAAATAAAATACCTCTGATTTATTTCCAACAAAATGCAGCTTTTTTCATTATTTCATTATGTTTGGTTCATTAGATATCAATGTTTAAACACAAGCAAATTGTTTAAAAGGCCATCATGCAAAACGCAGTACCATGGACATGACACCCTAAATTAAATGCCACGTAGATAAAGGTTAAGTGTAATTAAAAGGTCAAAAAACCACTAGTATCAAAACAAAATGAGCAATGCCACAATTCTAAAATGAAAGGTAAAACTCTCATGCTGTTTAGATGTACCCAAAAACATGTACAGACAACAGTACATGTGACACACTGTCACCACATTCCTAAAAGTCATGCAGATAAAACATCAATAATATCACAGGTATCTGCAGCTAAGATTCAAACCAGGCATTTCTAGACACAAGTCAACAGTGTTTATGCGATGTTGTAACTCAGAACATCAGGGTACCAACATGACAACTGTCAGAATGTCACACCTTGCATCCTGCAGCCAGAACGGTGGCAACACACACTTGGTTGGACACGGAGTGAGGTATCAGACTCAGAAGATGCAATGGCAGATCTTCAGCCTCACAAACTAGTCCAACGGGTGCACACGGGAACTCAAAGATGGTCCGCAAACATCTCAGACATGCCTCGATCAACTTTGTTTCTTCACTGGCCAAACCTTTCACAAAGTGAGAACAGAAATATATGGAGAAGTGTGAAAACAAGGGAACAAAACAGTGTACAGACAAGTGTGACTGTTTGCGTTCAAATTCTCATTCATGGTCAGCTCAACATCACTTTCAATGAATGCCATTTCACTTTTTATTAATTACTACAAAATCACGACAAATATTAGTGCTCTATTGTAATACTGGTGGCCAGGATAGTGCTGGGGATAAAATCCTGGTGGAGGCAAGATTTTCCATGCCTGTCCAGACCAGCCTGAAGGACCACCCAGCCTTGTGCACAGTGGGTACCAGGTCTTTCCAAGGGGTCAAGCAGCTGGGGCATGGTGCTGACCACCCACTGCCCCCTCTAGCACTGAGGTTGTAAATGGGTTGGAGCAATACCTCCACCTCCCCTTGTGCCTGGACAGACATGTCATGGGGTGCCCATTACCTTTAGTGTAATACTGATATGCGATGTAAGAGAAATGAGTATCTCAGTGTACTGTAAGCAACAAAAAGTTGATAAACACTACTGTATACAGTGTGTGATTCTATTCACTTTAAGTTTTATACCCACTGCCACCCATGTAAAACTACTGCAAGAAAACACCTTGTTCAAACTCTCTCTCGTAGACAAAACATATATGAACTAAATAGTACATTTACTGTTCCTACAAATTCAAGTCTTCTGGTATGTGGCACTATCATTCGGCAAGTTGTTACCAACATTTCTAAAAGTGCAATGCCTTTATCTTCATGGTTAAACAGTCCAAGAAGTCAGTCTTCTTTGACTGCTTGACCCGAAGCACTATGATCCCTCAAAATGTCAGAAAGTACTCACCCAGTGACACACAGTCACATCCCAAAAAACTGACTCTTCAGTAACACCACTGTGAGGGCCTCACGCCTTGTGTTTACTTTTTCCTCAACTGTAGAGTGAAGTATAAGGATGCATAAAGAATGCAATGAAATGTGGTTGGGATCAATACAGATTCAGGACTAGATGTTTTAATGCATATCAGAACATATGCAAGAATTAGTAAACCTGCCCAATTCCAGATTAATACTCTTCAAGTGATACACTATTACATCTACATTTGTTTGGTGAAGGGCTGTCTCTCTAACCACAGATATCACAAAACAATTTCCATTGCACAAAACTGTAGTTTCCTATTTTAGAATCATTTTCTCAATGTTCCATCTTGTACACTTCCAAGTTAGCCTAGCTGCTAGATTTTGTAAAGACAGTACGGCCATTTAGGTCCTGACACGTGCATTATGATAAACAGCCATTATGAATGCATTTATGTGTGTCCCTCTACAAACACTCTGATGGTAACACTGATAACTTTAGTTCATCAAAACCTATTCCAGCCAAAAGCTGCAATGAGCAACATTACAACAACTATACCAAAAAGGTTACAAATTCTGCGGTCACTGTTAGACGGATCGAGGCACTTGAAGTAATAAGGAAACTGTACATTTTGCTGTAAGTTCATTTGCATGTATATGATCTGATGTCCATAAGAAGTGTTGACATTATCATTCATACTTGCAGAAACTTCAACTCACAGCCAATCAAAAGAAAAATGAAGTTCAATAAGTACTTACCATGTGACATTAGGAATGCTCACAGCAATGTTGCTGGGGATGTGATGATGTGTCACTGGATGTGCAGGTCCCAACAGTCTGAAGAAGCATGGTGACCTCATCTTCAGGGCCCAGCAGTCCATGAGGACTGCAGAAGCACTAGGATCACTCTGAACACAGGGCTGTACACACCCCACTCTGAACACAGGGCTGTACACACCCCACTCTGAACACAGGGCTGTACACACCCCACTCTGAACACAGGGCTGTGCACACCCCACTCTGAACACAGGGCTGTGCACACCCCACTCTGAACACAGGGCTGTACACACCCCACTCTGAACACAGGGCTGTACACGCCCCACTCTGAACACAGGGCTGTGCACACCCCACTCTGAACACAGGGCTGTACATGCCCCACTCTGAACACAGGGTTGTACACACCCCACTATACTTGAATTTAAAAAATCTTTCAGCTACCCTTTAACCAACAACTGCTGCAGGGGAAAAGCTTGCAGTAAACAGAAAAGTGAGTAAACTTTAATCTGCCAATGTGCAATATCACACTCACCATTTATTAGCACTGGCACAATGTTCAGATCTACCAAAGCCTTGACATGATCCTCTGTTCCTTTGGCTAAAGAGCCAAGAGTGACTGTGGCTTCTACCTTGATCTGCATTGGCATCATGTTGTCCCCAACAAGCTGCAATAACCTTGGAACTATACCTTGGGCAATCACATGGCCTTTCTGACGATTGCTGCCAATAACAGAGTTCTTCAAGCATCTGGAATACGGATCAAACAGATGAAAACAAGCAAGATTTGAGGTCCTTACAGTTACACTGTTAACAGTGTTCAAGTCTCCTAGGATATAAGGCTGTGTTTTTGGGAGACTTGTACCCAATGTTTTGAAGCCTTGTACTGCCTTCTACACTATGAATAAATCACCCAACGACAGTGTCACACCCAAGAAGATGCAATACTTCAGAAAATCCTAGGAAATGCACTGCAGCCACACTCCAGGCAGGTTTACTACAGCCTCTACAAGATATGCATCCCTTTCATACATAGCACAACTATTCACTTGCCATCAGAGTCACAGGTTTGGCTGGGCCCAGCGAAAAATGCAGTGTACAGAGGGTACTGACATGGGGAAATGTGTCATCTTGAACCACGTGATAACTGGGAAAGGTGGTGATGGACACACTGCAGATGCCTCAAGTGGTTTTTGATGAAATATGTAATCCCAGTCCAAGATGTTGAGAAGAGTGACATCATGGGTTCTACGAGGGTTGTAAATCACTGGAACTTTGGACTATGGAAAGGACAACTTGCAACACTGCAGAATGAGGATAATGTGAGATGGGTAATGGAAACTGTGCTCTGTGACTGTCACAACTGTGCACAGAGTCACAAATATGAGTAGTACTTGCTAAATTGTGGGAACAAACCAGAAGGTGGACTAACAGTACACCAAGAGCAACCTGATAAAAAGTGACCAGCATTTGGGGTCATTTACAACAATGTACAATGTAAAGCAAGGAATATGTTCAACAACATATTATGTTAGTAAATTTGGAATATCATTACTGTATACAAAAAAGTGGCAAAAATGAATCCATTTGCCTTTTAAGTATAAAAGCAGTGACATTATATTGCTCATGCAACACAGAATTTAATGGCAAGTCTTGCTGCTAGGACTATATGGGACCAATGACACCAACATGAACACGAGAATCACAAATATCAAAATCCATCTTCAACGCAAAATGCGAATTTGGTTACATGTGAAGTTCCAACAATAAAAACACAAAACAATCTCAAACAAACATTTTTATAAAATATAAACACATATTGGAAGCAGAAAATACATTAAATTTGAAGAAGAGTCTCATTCATTTTTATCCATCCTGTAACTGAAGAAGAAGTGATTAGTCTTACAAACAGCTTGAAAAGCAAACCTACTACAAGTTATGATGACATACCTGAGAGGCTAGTTAAGCAATGTAAACTAATGGTAGGTAGGGTGATATTGTCAATAACACAACTAGAATTATCTAATAGATGGATTTATTAGAAATTAAGAAACAACATGTTTCGGCCTAACACTGGCAATCATCAGGTCTCGTCTTAAAATAATGCTGTAAGAGTGTTATACAATCATTGCAAATGCACATTGGTGTTGGGATCCCATCACCTATGTGTTTGATTAGATATTGCTTATTCTACTAGTGTGAAGTCCTGATTTTATCCGGATGCGGTATATCACCACAGGTGGTGCGCTGTGGGTGGGGTGGTGCCTAGATAGTCTCTGTGGTGGGAGTATCATGGGCTCCTTGGTATGCCATTTACCCCTTTGTTCTCGGAGTCAATACCAATGGGGTGCTATCCTCCCGGTTGATGTGTGTGTGTGGACGTGGTGCATTGAGTGTCTCTGTGGGGAAGAAACAAGTGTGTGTACCTGCATGTTGTATAGTTCTGAGGTATAAGTTACATGAATTTGTTATTTGTATTGGGGGATGATGGTACTTACATGTATGGTATTATCCCTCCAGGGCCCATCCAGGGTGTCTGGGTGCTTCCTGTTGTGTAATATGCTTCTCTTGTTAGGGTGTGTTACATTATTGTCTTATTATGAGATTAGTGTCTTATTATGAGTCCCTCTGGTGGCCTATGTAAGAATGGTGCACTGGCATGTGTTATTTGCTGGATTTATGTTTTTTCCTGTTTGGAGCTGATTTTGTTGCACTATCACTTCCACTTGCACTGTTTGCTATCTGTTTGCACTGTGTATGGTCACTATTGGTAATCGCTTATCACTCATGTGGTAGCTTATGTGGTGACTATCCATGTGGCCCTTTATTTGTACTATGGAGTTGGCTGTTATGTTTCTCGCGTTGGGGGTAGATTCTGTGTTGGGGTGGGTTTTTTCCTCTGGTGTGACCGTATCTGAGGGGGTGGGGGCAGAGGTACTTTTATGGCTGGTGGGGTTTCAGCAAGGCATCAAAGATCTGGTTAGGGGATATATTTCTAATAAATCCATTTATTAGATAATTCTAGTTGTGTTATTGACAGTATCACCCTACCTACCATTAGTTTACTACACAACGGGGATGGCAAACCTTAAAAAAGCAATGTATACATTTAATTAAAGAGCCACTGGCACATATTATAATGTATCGCTGAACTCAGGTGTCTTCCCACATAAATGGAAAACAGCTAAAGTGAAACCTTTATATAAGAAGGGAGATGGGTTCGACATGCAGAACTATAGACCAATATCAATAATATATGTCTTTGCTAAACTATTAGAAAGATTGATGTATAATAGGATAATATCCTTTCTATATGAAAACA
>Ga0209737_10002184_pt1 | contig 13726 bp, 9 predicted proteins | sample TergutCu122P3_FD_187284 | JGI IMG/M metagenome (GOLD analysis project Ga0209737, IMG submission 187284) | Cubitermes ugandensis P3 segment gut microbial communities from Kakamega Forest, Kenya - Cu122 P3 (SPAdes) (version 2) | ecosystem: Host-associated > Arthropoda: Insects > Digestive system >... | reverse complement strand
TCACGAAGTTAACTTTACATTTATACTTTAAATGTATCATGTATTATGCTGGTTTATTATTTTGTTCCGTTTATTGTCAATAATCGTTACCTTCTATTCTAAGTTTCAAGCGGTCATAACTCCGTAAATGTCCAAAATCGGACACATGTTTATATGAACTTTTTTGATCACAAAGACCTAGGAAATCACCTCCTGCAGCAATGTCCACAAGTCGTGAAACACCCTGCATAGCCAAGTTTAAGACAGAACTCACAATCTCCATAACAAGTGTGCCTGTTAGTTTATTCAGGAACACTTCCAAACTGTACACATCATACAGCATAAAAAAAAAGAGATGGCAATGAATGTTGCGACATGTGTTGAAGAAAGCTGTCATCACCTATTTACAGACACAGTACCCACATTTGCTTGGTGGTACTGAGGTACACCACAGACACCTCCTGTCAGAACCCTCAACTGCACTGTCACAGACGCAAAGCTCAAGTCTTAACCACTCGGCTGTGACGGTCAACACGTGAATGATTGCTAAACATTACGACATGTGTTTGCAATCAGCAATATGAACATACGTTTAGTACATTATAATCACATTTTTTGTGTTATCATATCAGTGCTGTGCCTAACCAGAAAGTTTTTATTAGGCTTCTTTCCTCATTTATAAACAAATATGAGTCTGTAATATTGTTATGCTATTGTATATCTATCCTCTGAAGTACCTTTGGGGCCAAATGACAAATCAAGAATCTTGCTTAAATCATGACAAGAGATGCCAGCAAAGTTTATTTTGTATGCACAAGTATGCATAGCAAAACTACACCAACTGAGAGAGATGGGAGCAACATCAACAGCATATATGGTACAGCAATAAAATTTCATATCAGAACTTTCAGGTCACCTTTGCGTATAATATAAACTATCAAGCCAATTCATAAGTGCTTCTGTAGCCAACAAGAGGGCCTGCCAATGGTTCAAACTGGTATAATATTCCAGTTGCAAGACAGGAATAGTATGAGCCAACTTGTTGGATACTATTGGTATGTGAAATATGTTATGGCTGTAGTTTATAGAAATTTTGCGTGGAACATACACAGGGTAATATTTATAGCACAGACATTTAGGCCTTTAATGTTGTGCTGAACATTCTGAGGTTGTGGAAATACTCAGCAGCAGATACAGCCAATTTTCAATGTACACACTTATGATAAGCAGTTTTGCATAGCTGCAGGTTTATTCCATTCTTCCTTCTTCATCTGAATCATGCATCACCAACAATAAAACTGTCCCATAACTCCTCCATCTGCCCACCTTAAGAAATGTATAGCTATGTCCATTGTTAATATTTATTAATTTTGAATTTACATTCTATGTGGAACAAATTATTGCCTTCTGGGTTCTTACAACATGCAGAATAACATGTCTGTTTCTACATTTTGGAGGAATATGCTGGTCTCTGTCTTTAGGGCCACTGAGTTTGAGTTTGGTTCCGCTGCGCACTTAGGTGACTGGGAAAAACCAGCCAGCTAACTAAGTATGCAGAATTGTGCAATGTGCAAGTTGACATCCCTTGATCCATTTGGCTATAGCCACTTACTAAATGTAATTGCTGGGCATATGTAATGGAAATCTGATGAGTATAACTGGGACTTTGTTTACCCTAACAGTTTAGGAAGAGTACAGGAAGGTTCCAAAGACTGTGGCAAATTACAGCAACTGAAGAGTACAGGAAGGTTCCAAAGACTGTGGCAAATTACAGCAACTGAAGAGTAAAAAAATAACAGAACCTGCACCAAGCCAATAGGAATTGGGAGTCTGAAGTGGGACAAACAGCATGTATAGGGCCCACAACAGAAATGTAAAAGCAGTGTGACATTAAATATATAAGGTGCCTCTCTAAGTTGTAATGGTTGGAAGGTGGAAGGTGGAGAGAGACGAACCTTATTCACGTGGGTATAAGCAATGCTATCCCACAAGCACGAGACTAGTCCATTCTTGGAGAATGCCTTCTGCTTCCTTTCCTTCGGGGAATGGGCAAGAGGCTTCTATAACCTGTTTCGGAAGAAATCATCCTCCCCATTCATGCCATTAGGGTGCAGCTCCTGCTTTACCACCTCCCTTAGAGCCAGTTCACGTGCCAAGAATTTCTTGCCAGGATGCTCACGTTGATGTGCAGCATGTGACAGTCAAAGCATATCACTCTTCACCTTCCATTTACCAACTACTACAGGCCAAAGGGAAACCATATAGATATAACATCCCATTACTTTCACATTTTGCACCATCCGTGAGGCTCACTTAAAACTCCCAATTCTCAATGGCTCCTTACAAGATCTACCTCCCCATTCCATAACTCTAATTGAACCAGAATCCTTGCAACCTTCCTAGATAATCAGGCCATTTCCTCCTCCCAGTCACTTTGGGTAGGTATACAAAGACAGTACAACAGAAACATTCACAGTCTGACTTAAGTCCTCAGGCCTAATGAGGGGGTGACACCAAGATGGACTGCTTTTGTGTCAGTCATACTGACACTCTGCCTCTGACCCCAGTCACTTCAGCATCCACCTGCACCAAATTCAGTCACCCTAAAGATGGAGGCAAATGTCCCTCCGAAACATAAAAACAAACTTACTATCCAACAAACAGTAAGAACTAAGACAACTGTCACCCGAACAACAACCACCATAAAAGCCTGCAAACATACATCATTTCATAGTTTTTGTTTTGTCTGTTTGTATATTCTGCACATTGTTTTGTGTCCTTGAATCTTAGTATCAATAGTTAATTTAACCAGTAAAGACCAAAATCTTGAACATTCAGGAATACAGCCCTCATTATTACATGTTATGTTTTCCATTTTAGACTTTCATGCCTGTGTGAAGTCAGTACTTTTGTACGGATGTGAAACATGGCTTGTTACAAGTGAAATTGGACATAAGATACAAACTTTTGTTAACAGATGCCTAAGGTACATTTTAAGAATATGATGGCCAAACGTCATCTCTAATAAAGATTTATGGAGAGTAACAGGCCAAGAAGATACAAATTTAGAAATTAGAAAAAGAAAACTTAGATGGATTGGCCACACACTAAGAAAAGAGGATGGGGAAATACCAAAAGCTGCCCTACTATGGAACCCTCAAGGATGTAGGAAGAGAGGAAGACCTAAGAATAGCTGGAGAAGATCGGTCATCAAAGAAGTGGGTAGATGCTGGAATGAACTAAGGTTCCTGGCAGCTGATAGAAAGACGTGGAAAGAACTCATAGACAACCTATGTTCCTAAAGGAACAATGAACCTTATTATTATTATTATTATTATTATGTTTTCCATTTTACAGGATTTTGGCAAACAGTCTGATTTTCTGAATCAAAATCCTTGCATAACAAGTCACCTGTAACGTAACAGAAATAACACACTAAACTGCATAATTAGTCACTAAGAATTTCTGTTAACGTGTCGCACACACGAAGCAAGCAACGTCAAGCAGGGACCATACACTCTGAACTAAAAACATCAAAATCACTTTGAATACTAAAATAACCCACCCCCTATGGAGAGGCTGTCACCCCTGGGATGACCGTACAGCACTCCTCTGTTCGTGAAAGTGGAACAGAACATCTGAAAACATTTTGGAGATCCTCACAGTACAAAGCCAACAGTCATGACCTATTTTTCAAAACCATTATCAGCCAATATCTTTTGAATTTCTCAGTTAACAGTATAAGACATGAACTTACAACTGACTTAACTGGAACATTCCCTTTCCAGCAAGCACACGGTACTGACACTACCGCAGTATCAACTTTAATGGAAATGCTACGGTAACAATATAAGTAAAATGATGCAGAATATACAGAAGACATTTACATACAGTTCATTTCCACAGTAACTCCCCCCGCACTTCTTGCATTATGCTGATTCCTGACATCATGAATGAACAATGTGAAATGCAAAAATAATGTCTGATGTTCAATTTTAAACCAAAAAAATGTTTATTATCTTATGGGAATTAACACCTACAATGTTTATCCCACCACACACGATCTTTCATGCAACAATAACAGTAATGGTGATCAAAATAAAACATCACTGAAATTATTACTACAGCTGTGATTGGGGTACAAATGTTAACAACACAAGGTTTCACAGGAGCATTACTCCGACACACTTACGCAGCCCACTCCATCTGTATGAACACGTAATAAATAAAATCTGCCAGTTTCAGGATGTGATGGGCTCTTCCTGTCCATTTTTGTCAAAACAAAAACTGTAATTGTTATACCTGCAACACAGCAGTTAATCAGTGTTTCTGGAAACCTTCTCTTTTAACTTCTTAAAACAAACGAAAGAAGCTAGCAGCCTGAAACAACTCCATTCAGAACTAAACTTGTTGTATTTCAGATAACTGGAAGAAGTGTTAATGAATTCATCTAAAATACCATAATGAATGTCCCCATCTGCCCCCACTGAAAGATGGTCAAAACAGTAACTTGCAGGTGTTATCAAGACAAATGAGTATTGTTGTATTTGTCCAAAGTACCCAACAATGTAACATTCCCCATAAAAAATGTGAAAAGTCTGAGACGGATGTACCACGTGTAATGATATCATAGAGCTATATCCTTCAGATCATCCGGCAGCTCGCTCTTCGGGTGTTTATTCTCAAAGTGTTGCTTGTAAGTTTTTGGATCTGGCATTTGGGCCTGTAAAAAATGAAACAAAACATTATGTAGTGACATTATTTTATGGCCTCTCACGTCCAACAAGTGCATGCAAGACCATGGCGAATGTGCAGTTTGGACAGTATTGTGCATAGATGAAAACAGAATTCCTCTGGACAGCCTATACAATAAACATGCTGAATAACTGGTCACTGCAGAGATTACATAACGGACTACTGAGACAGACCAGCACAGGAGAGACATACAAAATAAGCAAAATTAAGCAGTGTACATAGCCACAACCAAAGAAGTTATGAGTGGTTACAGTGTTGCGTCCACCAAACAAACGACGCTGATCGGACGTATCTCAGATGTTGTCCGGTCAGGGCATGGACCCGACTTCGTTGCTTAGGAGTGAGGGAGTGGTGAAGGCTATGCAGTGTAACTTTCACAGACTTCCATTGATAATCTTTACTAGTAATTAGTAGTAACACACAAGAAAGAGGAGATTAATTAGGCACCACTGCTGCCGCTGGACTCGCCAGATGATGCTGGGATGTCTTGTCCCAGAGACTGCTTGGTTGAGAGTGTATAAGTAATGCAACATAAGGTTGCAAATAAAGTACTAATGATTCACCATCAACTGACGGGTCCCACGACTGCTAGTCGTCTTGAGTGCCCAACCCTACAATCCAGGCTGCTCTGATGTCGCAGCAAACGAGCGGGTACAGAATTCTTAGAACTATTCCCGTGGCCAGCGACTTGAGCTCTAGAGTTACATCAGTAGTAATAAACATACGAAAATACACATCAGTAGGAATGATTAGGATAAAACAGTAATACAGTCCATGCTGGCATAACTATACAACAACAGAGAAGAATGAAGCCTTGGACATAATAACAAATGGAGAAGCCTTGGACATAATAACAAATCATCCAGAGAACATCTACGGATACAAAAAGCATTTTTTTTGTGGATTATTCCATTCTTCTTTAATCCATTCCACTATTCCCCCCTTTATTATATCTTACTTTATTTGCTGATGGCCTACTTAACTCTGCTATCAGTATCTCATACTACAAGGTATAAAATGGTTGGTTAGTCAACAACAAATCAGAATGGACACAGAAAAAGGCAGTCATTGCTTAACTTGCGCAATTTGTCTGGAGGACACAAAAACCACAAAAAAAGCTCTACGAGTACTTAGTCTCCAAGCTGAAACATGAGGGGTTCAAATATGAAGGCACGGTGGTACCGACTTGACCCCAGCATTTGGAATTAGAACAATTTTTGTGAAATATCTGCAGTAAGTTTTGAAATGTGGGGTTGGAGAAGGATGGCGTTCAGCTGGACTGATTGTTAGAATAATGAAGAAGTATGACACAGAGTCAAAAAGGAAAGGAACATCCGAAATACAGTAAAAAGAAGGAAAGGTAACTGAACTGGTGACATCTTGCATAGGAACTGCCATCTAAAACATATTTTTGAAGGAAAGTTAGAAGGGATGGAAAGACTAGAAACAAGATGCAAGCAACTATTGGATCACCTTAAGGAAATGAGACGAATACTGAAAACTGAAAGAGGAAGCAACAGAATCATACTCTCTAGAGAACTAGCTTTTGCAGAGCCAAAGTATGGACCTGTCATATGACAGACTGTGGTGGTGATGATCATCATTGTCTCCAGGAACAGAAAATTAATCATGAAGCAACTACTTAACTGCTGTACTTAATGTGGAAAAAAGATACATCACAGTAATCAAAAACACTAGACAAATTACGACCATTATTTCGGTTGAAAGATTCGTGTCACATACAACGGCTTTGAAGAAAACTTGGACTGGAATTTTTAAACAGCAAGTGGTGTGACAAGCAACTTTCAAAGACAGTTACTCGAACACTGCTCTCATTACCTGTCATGTTTTCAACTTCTAAGAGCCTGCACTTAGATTGAAGTATGTGGAAAGAGACAGCATCAGACCTTGTCACAGAGTGCTGTACCCTCACATTTCCAGTTGAAGAGAAAACATGGCAAAATTCAACATAGGCCATGTGCAGAAGCACATGCCACATACAGAAGGTGTAATGGTTATAACGAGCGTCCAGGTGCACACAAAGAAGTAACCAATGAATTGCATACTCACGTTCAATTGATAACAGTCATAGGTTCAAACACACATTGCATCAAGGTACTGACTTCGCATTACAGGCATGTTCAGAGTATACAATACTGTGCCTAAATTGAACATAGGCATTAGAAGTGTGGAAGCAATCAGTGATGGCCACGTTTGTAAGTGTGCATACATTAGGGGGTCAAAGATGTCACAGTTCAGCCAACAGACATAGCATTTTGCTGTAAAAACATTTGCACCACCCGCAATTAAAGAGGAAACATTCCTAAAGCTAACGGTGACAGTGCGCAGATGGACCACTTCTCTCGCCAGTCCATTCAGTCCAGCATGGTGTGCTAACTCGAATACACGTTACCCAAATTTTAATATTCTTTTACCAACAAATGCACTTTTAACATACAAAATATTGAAATTTACATTAAAACACTCTTTTACAGTGTCTCCTACAGGTTTGGTCTACACGGACCAAAACATGTAGGAGTGACTGTAAAAAAGTGTTTTAATGTAAATCTTAATATGTAATATTTTATATGTTAAATAAAAGTGCATTTGTTGGTAAAAGAATATTAACATTATTAAAAAATGCACGGTACAAAGATAAAAATTACCCAAATACATTCAAGATGGAGCCATCAATGTCCAGTCATGGAATACAGAAGAATTTAATCAGTGTCAGCATTAAGTATTCAAGCTGTGGTGTGGCACTTTGCAGAACTCTGTGTTCCATTGTGTACCATGTGGGGAAAAGTTATTAAACACATACACAAAAATTTAATGTTATTCTAGGTAGAGATTCTAAAATTTCCTTAAAAAATGTTATAAATTTTTATTTGCACTGAGACAGTAATATAATTTTACATGCGCTTAAATTTTGACTCATTTTATTGAAAAGGCCTGTCAGAATTATGGTGGCTTTTAAAACCCCCTGCTTCCTATGAATGGGTTAACACTTGGTTCATTCTAATAAGGAAATGGCTAATAAAGGGCACTGCAACATGGAGTGGTGACGACAACTGACATCACTAAGATATGCGAGAAAGTAAAGAACAGCCAGATTGCTGAAGATAATGAGACTAGAAAGGAAGAAACTCCAGATTGACCAACAAAATCAATTTTGCACACAGACAACTGTATGTAGGTTGCTCAAGAGTAGGAGATAAATATAACAGTTCACTTCAACTCTCAATCAAAGAATAATCAATGATGTACGTAAGGAAGCTTCACAAACATTGTACTGTGAGTACAGTAATATAAAAAAGTAAAACCAATTCAAACTTTTTATTTAATGATTCATATTTAGACTCATGGTTGGAGTTGACGATTCATATTTAGACTCACGGTTGGAGTTGACGATTCATATTTTGACTCACAGTTGGAGTTGATGATTCATATTTAGACTCACGGTTGGAGTTGACAATTCATATTTAGACCCATGGTTGGAGTTGACGATTCATATTTAGACTCACAGTTGGAGTTGATGATTCATATTTAGACCCACGGTTGGAGTTGATGATTCATATTTAGACCCACAGTTTGAGTTGACGATTCATATTTAGACTCACAGTTGGAGTTGACGATTCATATTTAGACTCACAGTTGGAGTTGACAATTCATATTTAGACTCATGGTTGGAGTTGATGGTTCATATTTAGACTCACGGTTGGAGTTGACGCTTCATATTTAGACTCACGGTTGGAGTTGATGATTCATATTTAGACTCACAATTGGAGTTGATGATTCATATTTAGACTCATGGTTGGAGACCAAGCAAGAGGCCATGCAGCAGCAAATGAACATTAAGACAGTCTAACATATGACAGGTCCAGCTGACAATAAGAGCAAATGAAGAGAAAACTGGAAGGAGATTTTCAGAATGGCACAAGCATCAAGTTGCCTGGCAAGTGACAAGAAATGCTACAGATTCACATGCTATCAGGTTACAGATTTAGTACAGTGTATTTCACAACCAACCCTTTCATGTGACAACGTGTAACACACAGTTTTATAAAATACGGTTTTGTGAATTATTATTATTATTATTATTACTACTACTACTACTACTACTACTACTACTACTACTACTACTACTACTACTAACTGCAATTGACTTGTCACTCAGCGGCCAATTCAAGAAAATTTTATCTTAATCCACCTCAGACACGCACTTGTTATAGGTTATGACGATGTAAGTTACACAGATATTGATAATGAACTGTAATTTCAAAAGGATTTCATATCTGATTTCTAGACATCACACTAAACTTACAACATACTATGTTATGAGATAATCAACTTTCAGTATGAGACAAAAGCATGAGGCAAATCACCTTTGAATTTCTTCCCCCACATTTGGAAAAATATTTTGCATTCACTATACTGAATTGCAGTGCCCAGTAATTCAGCATTATAAAAAGTTTAATTTCATTATGGGATTTATGGGCAGTGTGTTGCAATGAACACAGTAACTGCATGACGTTTTGTCATACCTACCTGGGTAAGTTTTATTAGTCTTGGACTTTTTCATTCATTCCGATTTGACTCACAATTCTAACTTCAAGCAAATCATCACACACAACAAAATTAAGTACAGAAATCAATTTCTGCTGCCTGGAAATAACACATCTTTATTTCAATATGCATCAATAATCACGCATCACAATATTTTGACAGTGTACTCATAGTCTCATTAATCAAATGTTGCAATACTGCAATGCTAAAATACTCCTCTATTTCAATCTGGCCTACAGATGCCACGAGCAATGCAATTCCCTTCACTGATCTACATACACTTACACTATACTCTCCTACTGTGAGTTATATGTGAACATGAATTCTAAGACAGCCATTCTTAGCCTGAAACAATCAAGTCTCAGTCACATTACTGTCCCCATGACTATTCTATTAACATGCCATTCACACTAATCAAGCTCTTGTCAGCTGTTATAATGACATCAGATTCAAATGGGAGACAGAAATAAATAGGACTTACTATCCTGTTGATGTTGTGGGAAAGGAAAGAATCAGATTCTTTGAAGATTAAGAAAATGAAGACTGTTACATTTAGCTGGTAAATACAATGTTTAATACATGATGCTACGAAGAACACTCTAAAATTTAAACACATGTTCCCAATAAAATGATGACAATGCAGTTCACAGAACCAAGTGGCAGAATGTTCTATGAATGAATGGTAAAAGAAACTACATGGCTCAGTCTTTACTGACTACCTGCAAAAAAAAAGACATATGACTGGAACAAATAAGTATTATTTTCTTCTTAATAATCTCAACGATACATATAACTTCCTGAAATGAAATGAGTAATACATACCTTACAAACTGAACAAACATGAACAAGGGCCGCTTGTGCTGCTTTTTTTTGGGTGTTGGCATTATGACCCTGTTGTTTTTTCTGCTTTGCAAGCTTCTCTGCAGCTTTGGCTTGTGACTGAAGCTTCTGCTGTCCTCTAGCCATTTTCAATCTGTATGACAGAAATAAGGTACTTGATCATGTGGTGCAAGGATGAGATTTGATGCCCCAGCTTTCACAACCAGTACCACCCAACAAAATTCACTCGCAACTATATATGAAAATATCTATACGTAACACGTTTTAGCACAGCTTAATGAAGATAAAGCAAAACTGCCTAACATTTTTTTGTTAAACATACGTTTTGTAGGGCAAAAAGCAAACATCTTGCTTTTGTTTGATGTCAATGCCCTGCACCCTTCTGAAAACGTTGTTTCTAACTAGGCGCATACACTTAACGTTGGTTACTTATCCAGATTTGGTCTACATACCTTGCACACTTCGTCAGACTATGTCACACCTAACACACTTTCTACTTCAATATGACGACCGAACCACGACTGTATACACCTCACAAGCAACTGCCAGGCGCAGGCAGGAACCACGGATAAGCTACCGTCTCCTCCACTCGGATATGACAGCTATAGGAAGTTGCATTTCATTGGAGTAATTTTAAGACATTATCCAATATTACAAATATGTAGCTACAATAAGTATCATCTTAAAATGACAAGGTAAATATTTTATGTATAACACAGAAGTATTTTCAATAATTTAGTACAAAATATGTTATGATGTGATTTTCTGTATACAATTTGACTTCGCCAACGTTGATTTGAAAGAGATTTATATTCTTACGTGCTAAGCGAGTAGATGATCTGTGTTAAGCGATATGTTTATTCTTATCTGGTCGGCATACAATCCCGTGGAGCTGCAGTAACACTACTAGCCCCACGTGGAAAAATGCGCAAAATTTTGAACATTAAGCGTTTGAAAGAGTTGATTAAAGCGCATGTTATCAATATAGTCTTCAGTGTGTAAGGGGCCTAGGATCACTCGGTGAGATTCTAGGAAAGTGAACAAATATTTATTATATAGTTTTTCTGCTGTTCACCTCCGGAATTGTTCGTATTGTACACATCATTGTTTTAATACCGAGTAGTGTTGTATGTTGATAACCAATGTTTCGGAGAAACGTGCTGCCTTTACATAAGCGTCAACTCGGACTCGGTTACGTTAACATAGTGCACCGAATGTTGTCAGCGTCTAACACTACCCACTATCAAAACCCAGACGACTCTAATCTGAACTTAAGTTACGTTTGTTAATGAAATATAAACATTTGTGTACAGTTTGCACACTCATATACTGTGCACCACACAGTAGAAGTAAACTTTACGCGCATTAACCAGTTTACAAAACTTATAATATCCAAAAGCAATGACTGAATATTGACTAGAGGTTGTTCACTCTGTGTACCCAATTTCGATAGTAAAGCTAATGTAAATGCAGTTAACGTACGTCGTAACGAATTGTTATAACTGTGTTAATATCAGTGTTAGGATATTTAATTTGATTAAGCAAGAGATATTTTGTAATACTGCAGCTTCTTCTCTGCACAGCTGATACATAACCTCTAAGACGATGGTGGGACAAATATTTTGATTTACGTATAACTCACAAAGTTAGCTCCAAGTGACACGGAAATTTTGTTTCATACCTTTCAAACAGTTTGTTGATATGGTCTGTTAAACATTTTGAAAAACTTGTGTTTTTAGATTGTAACACTAACACACATGCATATTAAATGTGTTATTCTGTCACATGTGGTTGGGCGGTAATGGTGGTGGTTAGTCGTATTTGGAAAGTTACTGGTTCTGTTTACTGCTGTGGTAATTTGCGTACTCCCAAGTCGCCTTGTTGTTTGGGGCTGTAAACTGTTTTTTTGTTCTAAGTGGTTTATTTAGGGATGCTGTATGTATCTTACCTATGTAGCATGCATGATAGATGAATGAATGTTCATATAGAACATTGGTGGGATGATAAGACAGAAGAAAATCCAAGTGCTCTGAGAAAGTCTGTCTCAATACTGGCCACTTTGTTCACAGTATGTACTAATGGACTGCCCTGGGATTCAGCCTGGGCTTGTGTGGTGACAACCTGACAACTAACCATATGAGAGACTCATCTAGTATATATATATTTGCCCACACTGGTGGTAGTCATGGTATTGCTAGAAACAACATTGCTAAACCAGCACGACAGCTGAACATGAGATGACTCATTAAACTGAACCTTTATTTCAGATGGTTTAAAAGCCCTGCTTGAAGGTAAATATATGCATACTTGCTACTTGTTAATGTTTTTTTTCTTTCTTTCTTTTTTTTTATTTATTCCAGTTCAGTGATGAATACCATAAAGAAGTTAGACCTCTCATGGTGTCAAAGCAAATGGCTCCTCAAAAGACAAAGTTTCAATAAGAGCACAAACAAGAATTGGGTGTGCCTTCAAAACTCTGTGCGACTTTATGTAAAAAGAAAATACCCAATAAACCCAGAGGAAGCAGAGAAATTACCTGGTAATATTCATGTGTTACAATGAAAACGATTTAAGAAGTGAGGTTTCAGGTGTTATTCTGGGGATGTGATGTTGTGTTGCTGGGTTAGTGTCCCCCCATTTTGAAAGAATATAGTGCCTTTGTTATCAAGGGTGGAGGATTCTGTGAAGGCGCTACATTCCCTCCAAATGTTGTGAGACGGTGACCCAGTGACACATCACAGATGACCTGAATCCTCGATGATGGAAACCTAAAATCTCAGTTTAAGAAGGATTTGAGAATAATGTTTGTTGTTACACTGTGATTTTTCTCAGAGTACATAAGAAGTCACTGAAATACAAAATGTGCCATGTAGAGCAGGATGGAATTCTCTGCCAGTTCACAGATATTCAGTGCAGTGCTTGAGTAATGGAATCCATAAAGATGGTTGGTTCAGCATTGACTTGTCTAATGTAGTCAGTAGGTACCACTGCTTCCTGAATCTGTTCCCTTTAATGCTTTCAGTACTCAGTAACCTCTTAAGTTGATGCAGCATTTGTAAGTAAATTGTAATCCAACCACCTACCAGCATTTCCCATACAACTGTCCTGTATGAAGATTATGTCCCCTTTGTTCTGTTGCAAGGAAGAGGACCACTGTTTCATTGTCCCATAGTCTGATTTGTGCGGAAGGCAGTAGTTGTAGGTTGTTCTGAGACACTGTCACAGTTTTGGGTGACTGTTTGTTAGGCAGGGAGGAAATATGAAGTGTGTAGTTCTGAATTTTATTGACAGTGAATTCTTATAAAAACTGTTCCCTCAGAATGTCACCACTGCATTTTTAAACAAATCATTCCCTTAGAAGAGAACTGCGCTCTTCTGTGTTATTATGTGGCGAGTAATGGCAGTTCCTTACTGACTTTTTGGGACAACCTGTCTTTCCCATCTCCAAGGGTCTCTTCTTCTTTTAGGCGCTGAACTTCCTTTAATGGTTGAAAGTTTTGTCCTTCTCAACGACCTCTTTCCATTTCCCTCGATCCTGGACGCAGGCTATCCAGTTTTTAATCTTCATTTGGCAAATATCCTGTTT
>Ga0209737_10002183_pt1 | contig 13730 bp, 12 predicted proteins | sample TergutCu122P3_FD_187284 | JGI IMG/M metagenome (GOLD analysis project Ga0209737, IMG submission 187284) | Cubitermes ugandensis P3 segment gut microbial communities from Kakamega Forest, Kenya - Cu122 P3 (SPAdes) (version 2) | ecosystem: Host-associated > Arthropoda: Insects > Digestive system... | reverse complement strand
CGGGATAATACATTGGGTAATCGGGAACCGAGTCAGACTATATGCAGTTGTGCGGAAAGGACACATCTTGTACTGACAAGGGAAACGGTGAAACGCGCCAAAGTCAAACAAGACTCAACGCAGGAACGAACCGGAATGATGCGAAAAAGGCAATGTCAAAACTGTCCTCCACCTTTGAGCAGTTTTGGTGACCACACCTGTCAGAAATGGCGAAGATGGGAGATTTGTTAATACAAGTCGAAATATATATTTTTATTTTAAAAAGGAGCTTCAATCCATGTACACAACCGTCAAAGATGACGCGGCAAAGACCGTTCAATGCGAACGAGAGCCGGTAAAGTTGCTGAAACGGATTGGCTCCGCGACTGTGGAAGTAACAGTCCATTTCAGTGATTCAAGTAATGAGTCAATGGCGGACATAGTTCGCCGAATGATTGAGCGGGAGGTGGATAAAAATGCCTAATGCTCAAAGTGCCGCAAACAATAGTGACTACCGGAAAGGTACAGACATGAAAAAGCAAAAACAAACGATACTCTATGCAAGATTATCCGTTGATGACGGAACAGATCGTGAGAGTAATTCAATCCAAAATCAATGTATAATGCTTGAAGAATATGCCGAGCGTAATGATCTCAAACCATATGTTCATATAAATGATGATGGTTATTCCGGCACCGGATGGGATAGACCCGGTTGGCAGAAAATCATAGAGGAAATCAAAGCGGACAATGTGTCAAATCTGGTAGTAAAAAACCTAGACCGCATGGGTAGGGATTATCTCCGTGTAGGATTGTATATGGAGATGTTCCGTGAGAAAGGAGTGCGGTTGATCGCAATCAATGACGGCATAGATACGTTACTGGGAGAAGATGATTTCACGCCATTCAGAGCCATAATGGCTGAGTGGTACGCTAGGGATGCTTCCAAGAAAATCAAAGCTGTCATGAACTCCAAAGGTAAATCCGGTAAACCACTAGCCAACATACCACCATATGGTTATGTAAAAGATCCGGAAGATAAAAACAAATGGCTTGTAGACCCCGAAGCTGCTGCCATAGTAACACGTATCTTCAACATGACTATTGACGGAATGGGTCCACGCAATATCGCAACAAAACTGTTTGAAGAAAAAGTTGAACGCCCATCATATTATATGGCACAGCGTGGAATCGGTCGGTATAAAAACACCTGCGACACCGAACACCTTTATGCCTGGAACTGGTCATCTGTAACACAAATACTCGGACGTATCGAGTATGCCGGTCACACTGCAAACTTCAAAGGAAAAACAGCGGATTTCAAGAATAAGAAGTACGTAAAAAATCCCCGGGAAGAATGGCTGATATTCGAGAACACACATGAAGCGATCGTCACTCAGGAAACATGGGATTTAGTGCAAAAACTCAGACAGACAAAACGCAGAAAAAGTAATCTCGGTGAAGCAAATCCATTGACCGGTCTTATTTATTGCGCTGATTGTAATGGAAAACTATTTAATCACCGGCGCTCCACATCATCGCCGATACGTAAAAGAGATGGAGGTAAAGAATATTATTGTAAACCACAAAACTTCTACGTCTGCTCTACCTACAAAAGAACCAGTGCTAAGTATAATAAAAAGTGTACGCCACATGTAATCCAAACCGGTTTAGTCAAACAAATTATTCTGGAACTTCTGCAAGAGACAAACGGCTATATCCGCGAAAACAAAGACGAGTTTATTGAATTGATCCGTGAAAAAACCATAATAAAGAAGGGAGAAACAGCAAAAACCCATGCAAAACGGATCAGTAAAAACGTCAATAGGATTGCCGAACTCGAACGTATATTCCGAAGCCTTTATGAAGACAAGGCTCTTGGTAAAATCAGCAGTGACCGGTTTGATGAAATGAGTGCCGGGTACGAGCAGGAGCAAGAGGAATTAAAAGCACAAAATCTCATATTACAAACGGAACTTGAAGCGTTCAACACTGATAATTCAAATATAGAAAGTTTTATTGAGCTGGTGAATCGCTTCACACATTTTGATGAACTGACACCTGCCATGATAAATGAGTTTGTTGATAAGATCATAGTTCATGAAGGTGAATGGTCAGAAGGGAGGAGTTCAGAAACCGGACGAGGGCGCGGAACCCGAACCCAAAAAGTTGAAGTGTTCCTAAAATATGTTGGTAGTTTCAATGTGCCGGATAAAAGAACACCGGAAGAAATTGAAGCCGAACGCATTAAACAGGAGCGTATTGAACATGAACGTAAATATAAACGGGAATATCGCCGACGCATGCTTGATGCAAAAAAGAATGAAGAAAAACAAAAACCGGATAGTGCCGCTTAATGCAGAAACAACATAACCGCCTGTAATTATAATGATTATGGGCGGTAATACTTTTTTGGAGGGAAATACAATGGCAAACAAAAGAACGATCGAAGAAAGAATCGAAGCACGCAGAGAAGAAAAGAGACAGCTTGAAGCACAAATTAAAAAACTTCTGCAAGAACAACGGGCTCAAAAAAATAAGGATAGGACTCACCGGCTTTGTAAACGAGGTGGGCTCGTAGAGAAGTATCTCCCGGAATTGATTGAACTCACAGATGATCAATTTCAAATTTTCATCAATAAGTGCTTGCTATCAAATTTCACAATGAAAACACTGTCTGAGCTGGTAGCTACAAATGATAACCTTGATGAAAAAGTTGATACTACCAGTATTAATGCCGGTACTGATACAGCAACAAATTCTGCAACAACAGTAGAAAACACACATCCCACGAAATCATCAGATACAGCGGCATAAGCTCTGTATAACCACAATCCATACCGGAACACAGTAAAGGGCGAGGCGTAAAACCTTCGTCCTTTCTGTACACTGGAAGTGCGCACTGATATACCACAAAGCTATAGCTTTGTGGTATCGTGCGCTCCTGCGGAGTGCGATTTTGAACCTGTCGGTTCAAAAGGTAACGTTGACAATAGCTTAACTTAATCAAACTAAACAATCAAATCATCGGAAAGGAGGCGAAACCGTTGGCTATATTCCATTCTCACATTCAAATCATCACCCGCGGTAAAGGTAAGTCAGCGGTTGCCGCCGCTGCATATCGTGCCGGAGAAATCATTAAAAATGATTATGATGGAATTACACATGATTATTCCCGTAAATCCGGCATTATACATACCGAAATAATATTACCCGACCATGCGCCGAAAGAATATTCAAACCGGGCAATTTTGTGGAACTCTGTGGAGAAAATCGAGAAAGCTATGAACTCACAGCTGGCAAGAGAGATTGATATTGCTCTGCCCATCGAATTACCTATTGAGCAAAATATATCCTTGATACAGGAATATGTAAAACGCACCTTTGTTGATAAAGGAATGTGCGCTGATTTAAGTGTACATGATAATAAAACCGGAAATCCTCATGCTCATATCATGCTCATTATGCGACCGATAAACGAAAACGGTACATGGGGAGGAAAGCAGAAGAAAGAATATATCATCGATGATAATGGTAACAAAATATATGATCCGGTAAAACGTCAGTATAAATGCCGCTCTATTCCGTCAACCGATTGGAATAATAAAGCGAACGCCGATATATGGCGCAAAGCATGGGAAGATATGGTTAATGCGGAATTAGAACGATTAGGTTTCGATTCACGTATTGACCGTAGGAGTTATGAAGAACAAGGTGTTGAAAAAATCCCGACTGTTCACATGGGTGTTGACGCAACACAGATGGAGCGTAATGGTATCCGTACTGAACGTGGTGATATAAACCGGGAAATCGAAATAACCAATAAACAAATCCGGCAATTAAGAGCCCGGATCACTAAACTCGATAAGTGGATAGCAGATGCGAAAATGAATATTAAGCCACCCATGTTATCTGATGTAATAACCGAGATTCTCAGTCGTGATAACCAATCGAGAATAGCCCGACTTAAAGCAGCTTCACAAATACTTTTATTCTTACAGGAAAATAAAATAGCTGATATTGAAGATTTGGAACATAAAGTTAATAAAATGCTCAAAGATGTCAAATCAATTCGGGATGAACTGAAAAAAGTAAATCGCCGAATCGACACATTAAATGAACACATCGAGCATGGCGAGAATATCAAAAAATACCGTAAATTTATGCAACACCATATGAAATTACAATCTCAATACCAGATTGCGAAAAAAGCTACCGGCTTTGGTGCCGAACGCAAAGCAAAAAAAGCTCTTGAAGCAGTTAATGATTATTGTGAAATCTACCGGGCTGAACTAACCTTATATGATGCTGCTGACAAGTATATGCAGAGCGTTATGCAGGATAGATACAATCCGAATAAGCTACCACCAATCAGAAAATGGCAAGAAGAGCTTGCCACTAAAACAGCCTTTAGAGATTCATTATATCAGGATTATTATGCTCTCAAAAACGAAACAGCAAAAGTTGAAAAAATCAAGCGAAGTGTTGCGGAAATCATGGACTCAGAAAAATCGGAGCGAGTACTGCATAAAACACGAGGTGCGGAGTTATAATTTTCACAACGACAGTTAAATTCTTTCAATTAAACATGAACAGCATACTAAAACAATTCAGATAAATAATGTGGCTTATAATATGCTGATTTTCTGTCTATTTTAAAAGTTCTGACCGATTTTTGATGCCAGAGATTTACTACATTTACAAAGCTCTAATGTTGTGTAAAAAATGCATGCACATAAAACATATCATAGAAAACCATTCTGACTTCAATATTATTATCGATATTTGCGAAAGCAACATAGCGAAATATATCATCTTGTACTATCTTCCAGTGGATATAAGTACTTATAGAATAATCAGCTTCGATAATAATTAATTGGCTTGAACGGGCACCGATTTCTTGTGCAACTTCCTTCTGGATGGAAATATATTGAAAATTGTCATATTGACTTTGTGACATGTTAGAGATTAGACCATATGTTAGCTCAATCGGATTAATATTAATGGAAACAGAACACTCATATCGAGCTAATGCATACCCATACCTCTTAAGCACATTCATCAATCGGTCGTTTTCTATTTGGATTGTGTTACTCTCTTTATCAACCTGAGAAAGAATCCTTTCATTTAATGAAATATAATTTTTAAATTGTAACACCTCATCAGAATTATCACCGAATTTTATGTACTTAAACAAAAACGAAACATATTCTTCATCCAATGACGTATTATTATTACAATTTTCACATGATGGTAATGTAACAAGTGTATTTCCACCTGTAGGATAAGGTTTTACTAAGAAACACTTAGCAGGAACATGATCACCTTTTCCATTGCTAGCAATATTATTACAATAAATGCATCGTAATGGGTGATAAACATCTGTATTCAACTTATCAAGTCCATAACGTTTATCACTATATGGTTGTATGTATTTCACTTTACTAACCTCGGAGTATAAATCAATTAAATCTGTTTGTGATTAAATAAATTTTTCTAATGATTTTATCTGATAAACTTGTGGTTCAATAGCCCAAAGTTCATCTTGATCGCTTTCAACAAGAGTATTATATGGATTTTGGATTATTCGGAACATTTTTGTTTCTCGATTAAAGAGATATAAAAAATAGTTATTCTGTTTATTTTTTGCTACTTCTAATTCATTAACAGAAATAAAAAACATCCAGTTATCATTCGCACAACTCTTTACTTCAATAAACTTGTCCGGAATATTTGAATTAATGCACATATATGATACTATATCGTAACCTGCATCAACATGATATTCAGATATTCTTTCTGGTACATTATTTATTCCATCGTTAGTTAAAACAAATTTTTCATATTCTAATGCTTCAAGTTCAGCTTCTTCTCCATATATTTCATTTAATGCAAGTTGTTTTTTTAAATCCTCAAGTGTTCTTTGGCGTACAGATAGAGATAGATTGTCTTTATTGAGGTATAGCAAGTTTTTATCAATAATAAAAATATCATTTTGTTTAATTTTTATTTTTCCCATACTGTCTAATAACATTAACAGTCCAGATAAATTAAGATTTACTGAATTTCTTTTTATATATAACTTTGCCTCGGCTTCATCATACTTAATATTTGCATATGATGTAAATGAAAAGGCATCTTTATATGTTGATTTTAATCTGGTATATAAGACATCCGTAAACAGTTTAAAATCTAAAACTCCATCAGTATTTCTCAAATAAATCTTGTTATCATTATCGAATTGAATTACTTCTATTTCGCATAACATATTAATTGTGTTGTTGACAGCAACACAATCATGGTTCAGATTCTGTATATCTATTCTTGTGATTAAGGTGTCTGATAGCCTTGTATAAAGATTATATACATCTTTAATTGGTAAAAGCTTTTTAAATACTTCGTTTTTTTCGTTCATAATATGCCCTAATGATTGATTTTATATCATTTTCCATATCATCCATGAAATCTTCATTTCTTGATAAAAGTGGAATTTCTTCATTTTCAATTAACCCTAACATTCGTTGTTCTTTTATCATAACACGGTCATATGAAATGTTATCTATACTATCGGCGGCATGGAAGTAATAATAATTCGTTATAGTATCAGCACTTAAGCCTACACGGTGGATTCGATCTTTTGATTGCATATATACACCGGCATTAAATCCTTGCTCTAAGTATAACGCATTATGACAAGACTTGTGTAGTGAGATAGATTCACCAACAGCATGAGGATTTGCAATAATTACAGAAAGTTCGGGATTATTAAGAAATTCAGTAATTATTATTTCTCGCTCATCTTGAGGGGTTTCTCCGTAAAGAATCTCATTACGAATATTTTTTGATTTAAGGTAGTCATTTAAATCAAGACAAGTACCGATAAATTCGCACCAGATAATTAGCTTTCCGCCATTTGCTAAGATATCATTTAATAAACTAAATGCTGCTTCAAATTTGCATGGTATCTCATTATAATTTCTAATAAGGTGTAAAATGTTGTTATCTACATTTAGATTATCATCAAATTCATCATTGATTTGCCTAATATCATCATCTACCAAATTATCATTCAAAGGTTTGTTTAGTAACTTAGGATTTGATGCTGCCTGTCGTAATCGAAGAAATGCTGATTTTCTAAAAATGTCAGATACATCGGTATGTTCAAATGTACGTACTGCCATTTCTTCAATAGCTTCGTATATAATACGTTGTGTATTTGACATTTGAAGTATGTATGGAGAGTGATGTGTAGGTTCTGGCAATTGTAAATCTTTTTTTCTCACTCTAATAAAAAAAGGAGATATGCGTTTTATTAAATCTGGTATCCGAGGGTCATTTTCCATTTTACTCATATTCGATAACTGAATAGTTGAATAACCAATAATATTGTTAGCTGGCCAAATAAACTTATAAAGATTAAAAAGGTCAACATAATTATTTGCAGCGGGAGTGCCGGTTAAAACCACTCTGGATTGAGCATGTGTTGCTAATGAAAGTGCTGCTTTACTTTGAATACCATCCTCTACATTTTTTATACGATGTGCTTCATCTAAGACTACCATTGTTTTGTTATTTTTTATAAACCTCTGAAGTATTTCAAGTCTCCCATCTAAACTTCCATAACTAACAATAATCAATTCTTCTTTAATATTTGTACGTAGTAATTTATCTTCTATTGCATTTACTGAAATACCACCTCTTATTTCTAAACACTTTGGTTCTCGCGCATAACACTCTTTAAACTCATTCTTCCATGATAAAAAAGCTGATAATGGACCTACAACTAATAATTTATTTACTTTTTTTTTCTCGTCCTCAATATGTTTTAATAATTCATATGCAGCAAGCACAGTTGTTGTTTTTCCTGATCCGGGTACAGAAAAGTTACATGCATTTTGCGAAAATGCTAGGTGATATGCCGCTAATAATTGAAATGGCTTTAACTCTCTCTCAAAGCAATTACTATTAAGAACACCAATGAAAGTTTTTAATTCATTTATATCAATATTATTATTTCTTATTTCATTTGCTTTCTTAGTAAAAAGTTGAAACTTTTCGGCTTCTTCTTGTGCATCTGATATTATTGAATCAGAATTATCATCAGCCTCTATACGAATGTTCCAACGCTTATTAAATAATTCAATTATTTTTGAATAAAGTTCATTGATATCTGAGTTTTCATAAGGGATTTCAATATAATCATTTAATAAAAATCCATTATTTAAATTCTTAACATAAACACTAATCCCTCGAAGATTATGAAATTTAAAATCTACAGGAGTCAATATAAATGATTTGTTTTGAGCACTTGTTGAAATTTTTATTTTCATTAATAATTACCTTAGTCAATTTCTTGCTTTATTTTACCTATCCGTTTCCTAACTTCATTTACGGCTTCATAAAATTCCTCAGTCATAAAAATCTCAGCATCAGGATTATTTTCCATTGCTTCTTCTAGCTTTGTTAATTTTTGCTTTATTGAGTTTAAAATATCTAGAGGTCTTTCTTGTGCTTCAATACTCTTTATTCGTGCATTTTCTATTCCGTATAAACGATTAAGTCCTTCTTTTACATTTTCCCTATAATCATTTTGTCGAATTCGTGAAATTGTAATTTCATCTTCATCAGGATTATTGTTTCTATACTCATCAAAAGATTTGACTTTATTATTTTCATCAGAAACAATATCGCTTACATTTCTTTCAAAATTTTTCCACTGTGATTCATCAGAAAAAATATCTTTAAAAATACGAAAATCATGAGTTGGTATATTGAGTCGTATATAATCGAAAAAAACCAATTTTAATGCACTTAAATCATGTTCATCATATGTCCACCAAACACGTCCTGATTTTGAACCTCCAGGACGATAGCTTTTTAGTAATGTATTTAAATTTAAAAATGCTTCTTCTCTTCCTTCAAGTGCTGTGTAAATACCGCTTTCTTCGATATAATCTAAGTATTCATTCATTAACTCAAATACAGTGAGCCATTTTTCTACTTCTTTACTTTTTCCTTTTGAAATGGTAATAAAGTTATCTGCAATTTCTTGCTCTGTGAACCCTAAGTCTTTTTGATCCTTAGCTGCTACATATTTTTGAATAGGGTTATACTCAACTTTATCTTCAATGCCAAACTGATAGAAAGATTCATATTTTATTATTTCTTTTTTACTTAGTGCTTCATCATCAAGAATTACAGCTTCAAAACAATCTAATCCTACGATTCCAGTTCTCTGATTACTGTATTTATCAGGATAACGAATTATTTCATTTAAAAGTCTAAATCTTCTATTACCAGCAAGAATTATACCATCAGCAGTAACGACACCAGCTTCAAGTTGACCATGTTTTATTAGTGAATCAATTGTGCTTTTATTACTATCAATTTTTTCGTTCCATATAAACTTCTCTATTTCAGCAATATGATTTGGGTTTTCATCACTTAGTTCTTGTCCAAATCGTCGTTCCAATGTTTTTGCTTGTGAAAGAAATCTTGTGTTATATGGATTATATGAGAGATATTCGAGTGGGATTCTGTAAACAGGTCTCATTCCCTTACCGGGAACTTTTTTTGTACTAACATGTTCACCTGTTTTTATTCGAGTAAGTTCTTCTTTTCTAGCTTGACGTGTCATCGGGAAATTTTCACCTATAATAGCCATTTATGTAATCCTTTCATGTAAAAACCAAACGTATGTAATTTATCTCATTGATAAAAGTAGCTTGCTTAGTAGATAGTATCCCAAATAAATAGATTCTGGAATATTCAGGTCGCTATCATTAACTTGAAGATGTTCATCGGAAAGACTTTCTTTGTTATTGTTTAAAAACTCTTTAACTAAGTTAAGTATCTCATATGGACCAATAAGCTTTTTCTGTAATCGTTCTCTTGTTGTCATACAATAGATTTTTTGAAAATCGTTATACGTTTTACTTATCATCGGTTTAATATGTTTAACAAATTCATTACATCTGGTTAGTAATTTTTTTTCAATATACCTTTTATTAATTGCTGGATTAAAAACACGAGCCTTTTTTTTCCCTTGACTATAATGTATTTCTACATCCCATTTAAAAATTTTATTTTTAAAATCAGAATGATAATTTGTTAATTCAATACGATAAGAATTAATTATAAAGTAAGGAATATGGTATTTAAACTTCGCAGTGTCTCGCTTTCGTTTTTCTTGTTTTTCCGGGAAGATTACTCCATTTAAGTTATAAAAATCAATATTTGGGTTGTGATTTATCGGAATATATTCATCTGGTAATATTTCATTAGCATCAAAAAGAATTGCTCTAGCTATTGCATAAGACATTTTTGGAGGAACCGAATTTCCAACAAGCGTGTGCTTTGTTCCTTTAGAATTTCCATAAAACCTATAGTCAATGGGAAAACTCATCAATGTGGCTGCTTCACGTACAGTAGGTAAACGATATCCACCATTTTCAGCAGAGATAATCATTGATTCCCTAGAGCTTGTTGACATAGTTGCCATTACTGTCCTTGCAGGTTTATTTAAATTTTCAGGAAAAGACATCTTACCCATATATCCTCTATCTTCTTTAAGACGTTTTGCTGACTCCCATTCAAATGGTTGTAGCATATATAAATAATGATGGTCGGTTAAATTATTTCTAGGAAGTTGGAGATTTTGATAATTACTGTCTATGATATTATCATTATTTCCCTCACAGGGTTCTCCCAATGAGTTTAACACAGTTTTAAAAGAAATGATGTTGTCATCATTATTTGTTTTTAAGGGTTCTGGAAATTCACCACATAAAAATCTTTTCCTATTTGTAGGTGCACCATAATATTTTGCGTTATAAACTCCTGATGCTTGATTGATAGGAATAAAGCAAAAATCACCTTCAATATCTAAATCAGAAGGTAAGTATTTTTCTTGAATATATTTTTCAATATTTGGGACATTTTCCAAAACCCAATATCTTAAAATAGAATCCTTTTTATACTTTTTTCTTGCAATAATCCTAAAAAACGCTTTAAGTAAATCAATACCTAATGATTTATCTCCATTTCCGGATTTATTTGAATTTGAAAAAGCAACACAAGGAGGTGATCCGATTATTACTTCAGTATCGGGAATGAGTGAATGAAATTCATCATCAGGTAATTTAGAAATACGGATAACGTCATCTTGAACAACTACAGAATTAGGTTTATTTGCCTTAAATGTATTTACTGCAGGTTCCCATTTATCTATTGCAAAAACAATATCAAAACCTGCTTGTCGGAATCCTTCAGAAAATCCACCAGCTCCGCAATAAATATCAGCTACACGCATATAGCTATCTCCTTTATTGTATTTTGTCCCGGAACTATCAAATACATAAAACTGTGGGTAAGGATAATCAGATTTATAGTGAAAACCACACACCCCACCACTATATATTGTATCATAATTATTTTTATTGTTCAAGCATTTGTTTACAAATAAAAGTCTCATAACTTACCTCAATGTATATGTGTTTTATTATAATGATTATTAACTTTGTGTTTTTTACAGTTTATATTTATAAGACATTATTACGTGTAACAAAATCTTCAATAATAAATTTGATGCCAATACTTCCTATGTCGTTAAAGATTATATACATCATTGTGTCAAGTCATTTACATCAACGATATTTATAGCATTATTTTCCCAAAAATTGTGTCCGATAGTACGGACTCATAAGTATAATCAAAAAAATATACCATTAATGCAAATCCTCTTTGAATAAACGGTGAAAAGTAGTTTTATTATGTTTATTAAACTATACGAAAAACCTATTTATAGATATCTCCTATGGTTTTTACCATACCTTTCATTGACTCACGTAAACTGATGGGTTCAAGTATCTCAACCATATCTCCAAATTGATAAATCCATCCTAAGAAAACATTGCTCCCGGTAACATTAACATTAATGATAAATCTTCCGTTACCTGCATCAAATAAAACAGTATCACTCCCAAAATAATCCAGTACAACACTGACAAGGCTTTCATCAAATGACAGCTTCGCTCTAACAATTTCACCGGAGAACATTCCGAAATTCTGTTTTATGTATTCGGAAATACTAAATGCTTTTTTATCAAACTTATCGGCAGCAATATCTAATATCTCGACACCTTCCATACGATCTACACGATATGAAGCAAACGGATTATCAAACTTTGGACTGTATGTAATCAGATAATATTTATCTTCGTTCCAACACATTGCTACCGGTGTTCGTATATACGCTTTTTCATCATGACGATAAACCCGTTTCTTCCGGATATTATAATTGAAATACTTAAAACTTATTTGCTTGTCGGAATTGATAGCAGTGTGAATAGCATCAATACTGTAATACACCGATTCGTTCAACGCTTTGTTTCTGTGAGATAAATAAACCTGACGATTCAAGTGCTTTGCCTGTGTATTGCTTGTAAGTTTAGATATTTTTTTAATAAGCTCCCTACTTTTCTTTGATGTAATAAGCCTAGATGATTCAACGGCATCAACCAATAATTTAAGCTCGGGCAACTCAAAATCACGTTCAGCTAAATAGTAACCCCCGCCTTTACCCGGTATAAGCTCTATATCATAACCAAACGCCCGTAAAGCTTCAATATCATCATAAATACTCTTCCGGTCTGATGATATACCATAATGACTTAACGCTTCAATGATGTCTTGCGCTGTCATGAGATTGTCTTCATCAGTACGTTCGGAAAGTATCTTTGCTATATACAGCACTTTCATCTTTTGATTTGAAGAACGAGGCATCAGTTCACCCCCCCATTAATGTTTTATTATACTTGATTCCCATATTCAGGTAAAGCAGAGCATGGGAATTGCATATTTATTATAATAAATATAAATTGCCATCAGCATTCTTTAAAGCTTCTCTTTCAACCTTTTCGCGTTCTTCACGAATCTCTCTTTGTGTGATGATGATGTTTGCGATAATAAATATTGGCATCAATAAAAACAACCAAACTGCTCTAAAAAAATTACCCATCTTTATACTCCTCCAAAATTACAAAATGTTTTTAATTAATGTTTGAGATAGGTAAATTTTCTCACTATTTGTGTACGATAGTACGGACTCGAAGCGTGAAATTCACGATAATCATGAATAATTAAGATTTAAAAATCTAATACAGATATTAAGATGAATAACGTTATAATTATAAACCAACTGGATGTCATTCATGAATTTATTAAACATAGAGATATATGTAGAAAAATAGAATTTTTTGCTTGTCCGCAAATGCCCATGAATAAAGGATTTCTGAAAAGCACATTTTGCGAGAATGACGCAGGAGAGTGTAATAACACCTAGGGAGTATAAAACGTCATCTAAAGCCGAAATGCGCTTACAGCGCATTCCTGAGTAAAAAACTCTCACCACTGGTGAGAGATAATTCTTTTATTTGGAAAGTTCAATTTATATACTTGACAATGCTGCTCTTCTGAGCTGTACCTCGCATATATAACGGCTTTCAATCTCTTTCACCTCCGATCAAAAATCATTTTTGTTGTTTCTTGCAGTTGTCAAGTATTCCTTGACAACTGCATATATATCATTTCTGTATTATCCACCGGTAAACACAAGTCAAAGCTAGCATAAATCACTTTCTTCCTAAAAAATTTACAAATTATTCGAATTAAACTCTTTACAAACTTAATGAAATGTGGTATTTTATACTCAATCCAATACTACTTGGAGGTGGGGTACTTGTACCCGGTAC
>Ga0209737_10002182_pt1 | contig 13732 bp, 10 predicted proteins | sample TergutCu122P3_FD_187284 | JGI IMG/M metagenome (GOLD analysis project Ga0209737, IMG submission 187284) | Cubitermes ugandensis P3 segment gut microbial communities from Kakamega Forest, Kenya - Cu122 P3 (SPAdes) (version 2) | ecosystem: Host-associated > Arthropoda: Insects > Digestive system... | reverse complement strand
AGGCCCCGCCATTTTTTATTCTTAAAAGGACTTTATTCTATTAAATGAGACATCTAAGCATTTTTGTCGATGAATCCGGCGATTTTGGAAGTTACCATCATCATACCCCATACTATCTTGTGGTATTTGTTTTTCATGATCAAATGAAAGACCTGTCACATGAGATTTATCATTTGAATTCAAAAATCCAAAAATATGGTCTACCAAACAACTTAGTCCATGCAGGACCATTGATTAGAGGGGAGCATGAGTATCGAAATTTATTATTCGATGAGAGAAAGTACGTTTTTGATACTATTTTCCGGTTTACATATAATATTGATGTTAAGTACCATGCCATTATTATTGATAAAAAACAGTATGATTCAAAAGAAGAATTGCATATTAGAATCGCAAAACAATTATCAATTATGTTGAAAGATAAATTGGATTATTTTATTCAATATGATTACATGAAAATGTATTATGATTTTGGACAAAAAGAGCTAACAAACATAATTAGCACAACATTTAATGATAATTTTAATAGAATTGAATTCAAAAAGGCTTTACCATCTGAATATAAGCTACTCCAAGTAGCTGATATGTTATGTATGCTTGAACTACTTAGTAAGAAAGCCGAAATGAAAACATTGTCTAAATCAGAACTTTCAATCTTTAACTCAGCACGTAATCTTTCAAAATCATATCTAAAAAATATTTTCAAGAAACGAATTTAAATCAATTAACCACCACATTAATATCATCCCGCCTCAATGTATCAAGATACTGCTCCATGTCCTTGCTGATGGTTAACTGACCCAACCAGGGCATGTTATTAAGATGGGAAAAATCCTTCACATTTGTATTGGAAATATACAATAACGAAAGCCGTTTAAACTTCTCAATACCTTCAAGATTTTCCAATGATGATGTACCATCTAATCCAAGCACATCCAATTTCGGAATATAACCAAGCTCGGAAATGCTTTTTATTGTAAGCGAATTTATCGAGAGCCGTTCGAGGGACGGCATCTCGGCAAAATATCGGGCATCGGTGATATAGTTGCCTACCAGGTTTAATTCCTTAAGGTTCGAAAGTGAAACAAACGATGATGCATCCGTAAGACTACAACCTAAGAAATAAACAATCATAAGGTTCATATTTTCCGATATTGGCGAAGCATCACTTATCAAGTGGAAGGCAATCCCCAGCTCTTCCAAATTTTTCATCAAGCTAAAGTCACTCAAACATTCCATTTCTCCGTTGTCGATATTTCCATTAAAGAATTCGCCTAATTGATTATGGAAATCTTGCCTTGTAAGTGCAAAAGAATTTGCGGGAAAATATAGGGCGGTAATTTCGTCAAGCTCTTCCGGGAGTATAGTCTCATCTTCTGCTTTTCCCAAAGCAAAACGGACAGCTTCTTCAACAAGTGCCTCTTTGAACAAACCAGTCCTTAACGGAAGTTCTTCTGTGGTATCGTCACCGGGTGTCGGAGTCCCAGAAGCAATAACTGGGGATTCCCCTCCCATTTCAGGAAGTTCCTCTTCCGTTACATCAGGTGATTTTACATCATCGGCCGGCAACTCGGTTTCAACCAAAAGCTCTGGAATCGGCGCGGTAATCCTACCAAAAATAAATCCGGATGTAAATAACAGAACCGCCGCCGTGAAAAATATGGGTATCAGATAATTCTTCCTTCTATTCGCTTTAATAAGTGCTTGTTTAACTGTTTCGGCATCCTTATAGCGGTCTTTTGGGGCAAATTCGGTACACTTTTTTATTACCCGCGCCAACTCACGGTTATTTATAATGTCTATTTCGATGATCTCATTTGTACCCGTCAGAAGCCAACAGAGAACCATACCCAATGAGTAAATATCGGTTTGATTATCAGTTTGTCCAAACCCGAACTGCTCCGGCGGGGCAAATCCATCCGAGGCAAAAATACGGGTATCACGTTCCGCATCTTCTTTGTACCAACGCGCAATCCCGAAATCAATCAGTGAGACTTTTCGCTCATCAGTTATTACTACATTCTGCGGCTTTATGTCACGGTGGATAATCGGAGGTTCCTTCATATGTAGGTAAGTCAAGATATCGCATAATTGGATTCCCACATTCAAAACAAAACGTTGACCAACCGGAACATCCAAGGTATCAAGTGAGCGCCCGGCAGCATAACTCCTTACTATGCAGACTACTTCGGTGGTTTCAAAGCTTTCAATCAGCTTGGGGACGGCAGGGTGGTCAAGCACTGCCAATATCGCCTGCTCATCCACCCCTTCGGTGATAAAAAAGCGGTCGTAGATTTTGGCGACAAATAGTTCACCTGTTTCAAGCGATTTAACCTGATAGGTTTCGGAAATCTGGTTATGGGAAAAACACTCAAGCGGTTCATAACACTCAAGAAAATCCGGCGGGAAAACTAGTTTATTATTAATATTTTCATCCATATCTTCCACCCCTCAATGTAGGAAGTTTCAAATCAAATAAAATTTCCTCTGTCTCATAAAAACTCTTTTTATTTTGCAAGCAATAGATAATCACCGCATCACGCTTCAATTTGCTGTAAAGTTGGCTGTGCCTTGCAACTTTTAATAGTCGTTGGCATTCTTTATAATCCAAACCCAAACCGAAAGCCAGACAAATGATATGGTCACGTGAAGGATTGGCTTTTTTCCCTTTTAATATTTCATTTAAATATTGCCTGTTCATATCGGTCTTTTTAATGATTTCTTTTGCCTCAATTCCTTTTGCTTCGCAAAGCTCAAGTAAATATTTATTAAGTTTTGGTAATCGGAAATAATCTAAATTCCTTGTGATAAAACTCTTGATATCCTTTGTTGTAGAAATTTTTTTAAGTATCTCTGTGGTATTGACCCTACCTTGTTTCCCGATTTTTGTTGGCATATAAATCCCCCTTTCATATGGAGTGCCTACTTGTTCTTTTATTATACCATAAAAGTATAACATAAAAAATTATTTCATATGTAAGCTGACAGCTTACCACGGATTTTTCATTATGTGATATGGTGGGTGAACAAGGAAGCTTACACACAGTATAAGAAAGGTAAAAAAGGAGGAAGAGATGAGAAAAAGGAAGAACAAATTTATTGCTTTATTGCTATCGGCAGTATTGATGGCAACACTTTTACCAATGAGTGCGATGGCAGATGTTGATTTGAATCCAGGACTTGAGTTGGAGGCAGGACTTGAGTTGGAAGGGTTGGATGAGGGGGTGGATGCTGTACAGGCACTGATGCAGATGGATGCGGACAGTGGGGAATATGAAGGTAGTGGGAGTTTAAATGTAGAAGTTGATTACCATGGTTTTGATGATAGACATCTGTTTTTTCCGTCAATTGATCCCGGTGACGAACCACCGACCGATTATCGGAAAGTAACCCTCACAAACAATGGTGATGAGGATGTATGGCTCATAAATATTTGGTCTAGTCCTGAATCGGAAGAAACGGATGCTTTTGCTTTTATTGTCGATATTGATGGTCAAATTTTACTTGGTGATGTATTTAATTTAAATGATACTGATTGGTGGTTAAATTATATTGAAGCGCCGGATGCCATTATCATTAATCCTGGCGATTCATTGGACATACTCTTCAAAATTAATCCAAGTCTTGATACAAGTGAACGCACTTCCCATCGACATTTTTTTGGCATCGTATATGGTATTGATTTTGATGCCCCTGATACAGCTAATTTTCATTTGCGTTTTGATGTTGGGGAGTTTGATGATGTTGAAGACATCCACTACAGTTTTACCGTTAATGATATAATCTATTTTAAAATTAATGACCCCACGCCAATCAGTTTTGAGATTACCAATGATGGTGATGGTCCGGTGACGATTACGGAGTATAAATGGAACTTTGCGAAGGTAAGGGAAACAGTAGGTGGTAAGACTATTTATGGCGGCGACCGTTATCCCCACCCTGATTGGCCTGATCCCGATGCTCCCGGTCCCTTTCCCGGCGATGTTTTTGCAATTGACGAATCTCAGTTACCCCAAACAATCAACCCAGGTGAAAGCATTTTCGTCGAGATATGGCCTGTGCAACTTGATTACTTCGGTTTCCATTATGGGATGGTGAATATCTATTGGGAAATTGATGGTCATTGCGCGGATGTTGGTGCACATGTCTGGGTATTATACGGCCAGACTGAAGGCGAATATGTACCGCCGACCATTGATGTACCGTCCACAATTTATGTTGGTGATATATTTAACGATTTAATCTACTCAGCACCAGGACAAATTATGTGGGATGACGTTGTGTTTGAATGGAATAAAACCCTTTATGGTGATGAAGAGTTGATAGAGTGGGTAGAAATTAGTGAGCATGAATGGGTTCGAAAGGCTTTAAGGCCGGGGGTAGTCGAAGTAGTGTATGGATATGGTCCCCATATCTATGAAGAAACCCGTCGGACAATTACGATTCTTGCCGAAAGACCGTCCCCATCACCCAGCCCAAGTCCTTCGGTAAGTCCGCCACCCAGCCCTTCACCCAGTCCCAGCCCGACCCCAAGTCCCAGTCCTTCGGCATCACCAATACCGGATACAGTAATCACCAACATACTGACCGACCCGACCCCGACCATTACGATTCAACCCGGACAGGGAACGATTATCAGTCAAAACTCATTGCAAGCGTTAAAAGAAAATGATGTACCCTTGACGGTTAACCATCCAAGCGGTGCGGTTTTGACCATCGACCCGGCATCCATAACCGATGATGCCAAAGCAATTGACTTAAATATGGGAATAGTCCTGACATCCCAGGCGACCGAGATTGTTACTGAGACTGGTATTGTAAAAGTCCCTGCCAACTCGATTGCGATTATTCCCAATACCCACGGCAGTTTCGGATTTGATGTCTCCATCACCTTTACGGCAGCCCAGTTGGTGGCAGCCGGGGTTAACGGCAACAGCGTCAGATTGTTCTACATCAATGAAGCCGGGGAAGCGATTGATATGGGACGGGCGCGGTTAAATCCCGACGGTTCAGTCACCGTTGTCATAAACCATGCCTCATTCTATATTTTATCTGATGAAGTTCCGGCTGGTTATCGGTTGGCAATGTCAGATTACACAGTAAATGTGTTTAGCCGTTTGAATGTCCGTAGAGCACCCAATACCAGAAGCCCCATCGCCGGAAAACTCCGTCGTGGTGACGTCGTAAAAGTGCTTAACATAGTTGACGGGTGGGCGCAGATTGCCTACACTGACGAAACCCCCATCGCTTATGTTTCAGCGCGGTTTTTACGGAAGAAATAACTACATCTAATAGCTAAGTAACTTATAGACAAGGGCGTCCGCATGGACGCCCTTGCACTAATTACTTTCATCAAATATCCAAGCTATCACACTAATAATATCGGTGAAATTAATGTCTTTAGCATAATTGTATTCTTTTTGATAAGCTGACCAAAGTTTATTGATTTTTGCATCTGAACCAATTTTTTCTAAAAGGTTCTTATAATCATTGACATAATTTAGCGTATTACGTTCTTTTGCTTTAATTTTTATTGCATCCACTACTTCTTGCTTTTTTATTGTTTTCTTGTTAAGGCTAATTAAAATATACACATCATAATAGTCTCTCATACGTGTTCCAGTAATATTTCTAGACAAAATTGCTTCAATTTTTTCTGCGAAGATTGTATTGAGATTGTAAGCCATGACTTTTATTGTTCGCTCTTCAAACATTAATTTGTATGAGTATTCAATTTCATGCGGGATTATTACATGCCCTGTTGTAAAATCAACTTGTATATGTGTTTTTATTGTTAGATAGTTAGCTACAAGAATCATCCTGAAATCATCATATTCGCTTTCTTCGTGAATATCTGATATGCTTTGAATTGCAAATTTTATGCCATCATCTACTTCTATGGTTATTATTTCATTCATGACTTCTATGATGTTATAACGGTTAATCTTAATATTTTTTATTGTAGCATCCATATCAACCGTGGTACGTAAATCTACACCAATCATCGATGCAATTAAGAATCCCCCTTTGAGAATTAATTTATCACGATATTTAGATAAAGTAATACGTTCCAACAAACGCTCTAACATATATATTTTCATAAGGTCAGGAGCAGGAATATTAAGTTTTTTAGCCCGGTTGTTAATCCATGCTTTGAGTTGCATTGCATTCGTAAATTTCATTATATTATCTCCAAATATTTGCGTACTGTATCTTCTATTTTTAATATTTTTGCATATTTAATAAGCTTGATGTTGTTTCTCATGTTAGAACGTAAATAACGTTTTAATCCGGTTATAACTAAATCTTTGTCAATTTTATCAATGTGCTTTAAACAATCACAGATAGTGCGTTCAATATCAAATGTTTTTACTGACATACCAGATTCTGTTTTGATTTCTGTGACACCCAAATCAATTAATTTAATAGAATTATAGAAAAAAATATAGTTCTTATCTGTTAGTAACATAGAATTGTAACCAGTGGGGATAGTTAGAGTTGTCCTTATTGGGTAACGATCACTATGCCCATGTAAGTACATTGCCGTTAAATGAGAAAAAATACCTTTGGGGCATCGGTATTGGGTAACGAAAAAAGGGTCAACAAAAATATCTACATCAACATATAATCCATGAGCCACACGTTCAAGATTATTTCGCTCAACCATACGTTGTAGTGTTTTATTTGCTATGCCATTTTTTTTTGCTTCATATGATGTTAAATATCCGTTATTTTGTCTAAGCAACCTTTTTACTTTTTCAATAGAATCCATTTCAACACCTTTTCGTCCTTTTCATTCGTATTTATTGTATTATATACGAATGAAAAGGTCAAGGGTTGTTTGAATTTTGCCATGTAACAATCTTGTCCACTATCTTATCTACCTTAACATTAGGTAAATTACCACGTTCATATTCAATGGCTTCGTTCAAGCCTTGCTTTATGCTTTCATATAAATTAAACACTTTTACATCCTCCTTTTGCTTCCCGATTCTAATAATTTAACTAGTTTTTTCAAATTATTTCGTTCTGCTTGAGATAAGTCTTCTTTATCGCCTTTTGCATATATTGTCAATAAGTAAGTAGTTTCATAGAAAGCATAATCAATATAAATTTTCATGGGTATCTTTGACGATTTGTCTTTATCATTTGCATGAATTTGATATATTGTACTGCAGGAAGTATAACATACCCAAATTCCAAAGTAAATGGATTTTTGACAATTTTTTCCAATCGTGCAAAAAATATTTGTTGACTATAATCCACTTTTTGGTTACAATAAGTGTGTGGAGAATACACTTTATGGAACGTAAAATTGTAAATGAGCTAATATCATGGAAAAACAATCCAAGGAAACAACCCCTGCTTTTATATGGTGCAAGACAAGTTGGCAAGACATACACCCTCTTGTCTTTCGGTAAAGAGTTTTATAAAAATGTAGTTTATTTCAGCTTGGAAGAATCCACGGATATCAGGGTTATATTTGAACGCGACTTGAATCCGGAACGCATTATTAATGAACTTACAGCAAAATGTGGGCAAAGTATTTTACCTGATGATACATTACTAATACTTGATGAAATACAAGCATGTGAACAGGCACTTACTTCGCTTAAATATTTCGCTGAAAAAGCTCCGCAATATCATATCGCCGCCGCAGGTAGTCTTTTGGGTGTCGCTGTAAAACGCAAAAATTTTTCATTTCCGGTAGGCAAAGTTGATATGCTTCATTTATATCCGATGGATTTTGAAGAGTTTCTTTGGGCAATGGGGCAGAAAAAGCTGCATCACTTGATTGAGGAATCATATAAAGATTTTACACCTTTATCTCTGCATGACACTGCTATGGACTGGTATAAGACATACCTTGTAGTTGGCGGTATGCCCCGTGCAGTGAGTGAATATGCGGACAAACGGGATTTCAATTTTGTACTGGCAGTACAGCGCACGTTAAATGATTCATACATTGCAGATATGGCGAAATATGCTACACCAACAGAGACAATTCGAAATATGGCAGTATGGAATGTTGTTCCGGCTCAACTTGCCAAGGAAAATCGCAAGTTCCAATATAAACATATTAAGTCGGGAGCACGGGCAAAAGAGTATGAAAGCGCCATGAATTGGTTGGCGGCAGCGGGAATGATATATAAATGTACTAACGTAACTATAGGGCAAATACCACTCATGGCATATGAACAACCGGAAATTTTTAAGGTTTATATGGTTGACACAGGTTTGCTTTGTTCAAAACTTGATATAGCCGCCAATATTGTATTATTCACTCCGCATAGTTTTGACGGATTTAAAGGTGCACTGGCTGAAAATTATATCATGCAGGCTCTTTCAACAAATGGCATCAAGCCTTATTATTGGTGTTCAAATGGAAAAGCGGAAGTTGATTTTGTATTCCAGGACCGACAAGGTAACGTCATTCCACTTGAAGCAAAATCTGCGGATAATGTGCGCTCTAAGAGCTTGAATATTTTTAGAGAACTGTACAACCCTATTTATTCTGTCCGTGTATCAGCAAAGAATTTCGGTTATGAAAATAATATAAAGAGCATCCCATTATATGCTGTTGGATGCTTGAAGGTGTAAATGGTCAGGCGCTTCTCAATGTATCAAGATTTAAATCGAATAAGATTTCCTCTGTCTGCTGAAAACTCTTTTTATTTTTGATACAAAAGATAATCACTGCATCGCGTTTGTCCATGCTATAAAGTTGGGGATGTCTTGCAACTTTGAGAAGCTTCTGGCTTTCCTCGTAATCCAATCCGAAACCAAAAGCTAAACTAATGATATGGTTACGTGAAGGTTTAGTTTTTTTCCCTTTAAAAATTTCCATGCCGTACTGCCTGTTCATATCGGCTTTCTTGATAACTTCCTTCGGTTTAATGCTTTTAATCTTGCAAAGTTCAAACAAATACCTATCGAGTTTGGGCAATCTTAATTTTTCCCAATTACTTGCTATAAAATCTTTTATATTTTTTGCATTAAATATCTGCATAAGCATTTCGGTAGTGGTACCCCAGTCTTGTTTTTCATTATTTATTAGCATATAAGAATCCTTTCTTTGGGTTGTTATTTGATTTATATCAGTATAGCATAAAAGTGTAACATAAAAAGAATTTTTATTTGACCCTAATTAATTTTCAGGAAATTGGGAATTTATGGTACAATGGGATTGCGGGTCGGAGCCCGCAATGACGTTATCGTGCTACTGTACACACGGGGAGAAAAATGCAGTCAAATATAACATTGCCCATAAAATCAAACCAACCACCTGGACGTAATTGTGAAATCTGCGGTGATAATATCGCTGGAAATAAAGCTCCTAGTGTCTGCGTGGAATGTCAGGCGGATCATATGAGGGTTTTAACATATCTTAAGAAGAGGCAGGGTGAAGCGCCGGAAATTGCCGGATTCCGAAGTATAAAAATACTGGGCACAGGGGCAATGGGAATGGCTTGGCTGGTTGAAGAAGAAGCCACCGGAACGCAAATGGTATTAAAGCTAATGATACCTAAAGCTGTTGTTGACCAGAAACATCATCAGCTCTTTATCCGTGAAGCAATGGTAACCGGACAGCTAAAGCACCCAAACATCATCAAGCAGTACAAATTTGGTAAATCAGGGGATGTTTATTTTATCCTGATGGAATATTGTGATAATGGAAACGTTAATGAATTGATAAATAAAAGTGGGGGTAGCTTGAGTATTGATTTAGCCACGGATATCATTCTGCAGGTATTGGATGGCATGATTTATGCCCATAATACACCCCATACCGCCAAGATGAATAATGGTGAAATGGTGAGTGTAACCGGAATTGTGCACCGCGACTTCAAACCATCAAATATATTATTGTGTAATGATGGTCAAAAATTAGTAGCAAAAGTGACGGATTTTGGTTTGGCAAAAGCATTTGAGATATCGGGGTTATCAGGAGATACCAAATCCGGAATGGTCGCCGGCACACCTTTTTTTATACCGCACCAGCAAGTACTTAATTACAAGTATGCAAAACCCGATGTTGATGTATGGGCAATCACCGCAACATATTATTATATGCTTACAGGAACATACCCAAAAGATTTTGTAATGGGAAAGAATGCTCTCAAAACGGCATTAAATGCGGTGGCTGTCCCAATCAGGGAACGTAATGAGAATATTCCACTGAAACTGGCAAATGTAATTGATACCGCACTCATAGAGAAGCCACAAATAGGTATCAGGGATGCAATTGAACTCAAAAAAATGATTATGGAAGCACGCTATACCGTGTGTGATACACAGAATACAGAGTTAATCGAAGTAGATTTGCCACAACCAGAATCAAAACCAGAACCGCTTAGCCCAGTAACATATTTTGACATCCCGACACCGGGTACCGGAGTGCCGTTCCACCAAATAAAACATAAACGAAAAACAAAATTTTGGTTTATAGCCATAAAATGCAGTCCCCCGATGATGGCATTAAAGTATTTTTTCTATACTATTTCAAAACGTTTACGACGACATTAACATGATGAAAGTGAGGGCAGAAAATGATTTCATTTACTGATGCCATGATATTTGATGCTTCAAGACGCCCAAATGAATCTATTTGGACATTAATCAAAAAGGGGATGACCCTGCTAGATATTTACAATGTTGAAAGTGACCCGATACCTGGTGGAATGGGCGCGGTTTGGAAAATCAACCATTCTGGCTGGGACGTACAGCTCGCAATGAAGCAGCCACAAATACAGATGTATAAAACCGATGAACAAAGACTTTTATTCAGCAAGGAATGTGAATCATGGATAAATCTCGGATTGCATCCGCATATTGTGAGCTGTTATTATATCCGTGACATTAATGGAATACCTTCAATTTTTTCGGAATGGATGGATGGGGGTAGTCTTCGTGATTATATCGTAAGCGGCAAGCTTTATGACAGGGTGAATCCTGTCGAACATATCCTTGACCTGGCTATTCAATTCGCGAGGGGACTGGGTTATGCACATAGCAATAATTTAATCCACCGGGACGTAAAACCCGACAATTTATTGCTTACGTTAAATGGAGAAGCAAAAGTTGCCGACTTCGGTGGCTTGCATACCACTGCGTATTGCTCACCTGAACAGTTTGATAAAAAGAAACCGAACCATAGAACCGATATCTACAGTTGGGCGGTATCGTTATTGGAAATGTTTATGGGTGAGAGAATTTGGAAAAATGGTGTCGTAGCCGGAGCGGCAATTGAGGATTATTTTGATATGGAAATGAAAGTTTCCATCCCCGAAAGTTTAAAAATTTTGATACGTGATTGTGTTAATGAAAATGAAAGCAGGCGTCCACAGGATTTTGACATAGTAGACGCCGAGCTTATGAAAATATACAAAGAGGTTGTTGGCAGTGATTATATGAGTGTTATTCCAAATGCTACCGCTGACAGTGCTGATTCACTGAACAACCGGGCACTTAGTTATCTTGACCTTGGTAAACCCGAAGATGCTTGCGAATGTTGGGAAAAAGCTTTGGATGCAGACCCGGTTCATTTTGCTTCGACCTTCAATTATGCTTTATACCAATGGCAAAACGCAAAAATTTCCGATGAAGCGGCGCTTAGTATGATAGATATATCGCTTAATGCTAGTGCGTTTTCTGAAGAAAGACTTTACCAGTATGCCACTTTTAGTTATAATGTGCAAAACTATTTTAATATTTACGACCTTTATAACAATGCATACAAAGGGCAAGACTTAACGAAAATAATACCTTCTACTTTTTCAAAAGCTTTTTCTATAGATGCCCGATATAAATATATTCCCCATGCGAAACATTGTAAGTTGGTTTGTGTTGAAGGTAACAACCAACTCATGTCCTTTTCTGAACATGGTTTTGAGAAGTGGGAAGATACGAAGCCGATAAGAAGCGGTATATGGGAAGTAAGCCACAAGGAATTGCTTTGTGTCAGTGCAAACGGCATCTTTGCTTTGACCTGTTCGGATAACATAAATAAAGATACCCGTACCGCTGGTCAATTGAAAATAGCACTTGGCATACACGACACATCAAATAGCAATTGTAATCTAACTATGCTAGTTCTAAATGATGGCGAATGGCTTGAACACAGCATCGTAAGTGAGAAGGGTCACGCTCATCTCATTTTTTTCAACGATAACGGCATTCGGATTGTCCATTTTTCGATGATTGATAAAAAACCTACGTCTATTTATAAGCCATATAATGAACCATATAAGGCCATTTTAAGCAATGGCGGGAAATATGTGTTTTTGTTATTTGATTCGGGGTATAGGGCAACAGTATTAAGTTTTTATACATGGTATGAACCTTTTTGGACGAATGTAATGAAATGCACTAGAAGCATCCTGACACTTTTGGCATTTGATAGGACAAGCTCGAAGATAGCGGTTGCTTGCTGGGATAAAATATATATCTATGATACATTGTCAGCCATTTGTATTAAAATTCTTGATACTTTTTCGGTTGAAAAACAGTTTAGCTTATTTTATAAAGAAATAGGATTTACTCCTGATGGTAAATACATTTACCTTTCCGGATTTCACGCAAGAAGATTCATTGAAATAGAAACCGGATGCTCGTTTCAAAGCTGTTATGAAGTTAATTTCGATAATATTGTTTTTAGCCAGGATGGCCGGTTTGCATATGGCACAAAAGATAAGCACACTGGAATATTTTTCAGGTTTTCTGCATTGTATCACACAATCAACCTTAACTTAATGCTATTACGCATAATTGATTATAAAAAGCAGAGCGAACATGAATTTCATTTAAAGGTTCTTTATGAAAAAATTGAAGGATATTTAAACAACGAAGATATAAAAAGAGCCGTAGAAGAAATAAATAACATTGATATCGCCGATTTCAATTATTTTGAACCGCTATATAATCAACTTACTGATTATGTTGAAATTACAGGTATCAAGGCAGTATTGTCGCGACCGTTCCCAAAAGAGTTACATGACAATGCGGTCTATTTTTTAAATCATGATGCCACTTCGCTTATCACCTCCAGAGGTGCATCTGCACCAACGGGTTTTGATGCGGCAGGTAATATTATCTGCGGTAATTATATTTATAATATCAAAATTGACAAAGTGATTGCCAAAATAGATACCGATACCATATGGGAAAAAAGTAAAACCAAAGGAGAAGATGCAATTGAAGGACCCGTCACCTGTGTTAATTGTTATTATGTTCCCCACCCAAAAGAACAAGGCAAATTTTTTGTTGTTTCCGAAAAATATCCACTACTCTCCGGCATTAGTTACCGCGTAGCTTTAATAGATGCGACCAACGGTTCAGTCGAAAAATTTTTCCCTTTGGAGACCTTAGCAATATGTGCATTTAATGTTAATCCCAATGCAGATACGCTGGCTGTGGGATACATTAATGGTGAGCTTAATTTATACGATATTGAAACAGGAGTCATGAAAAAGAAAATCATTTGCGACGGGTATATTTACGGTGTATTTTTCCTACATAATGACGATATTTTAATACTCGACTTACAAAGCAGCATACTGTTAAAACTTTACAATGCGGAAAATGACTGCTTATCGGCCTTTAAGAGAACACAAGATGGTTGCTTATCGGATTTTAGTGGAATACTTTTGTGCGGATTACATTTAAATAAAGACCAGACCAAAATCTTACTTGCACTTATAGGCAAGATGGAGATATATGATTTTATTAATAA